>Ga0224524_1000255_pt1 | contig 23304 bp, 18 predicted proteins | sample CFST75metaG_FD_179895 | JGI IMG/M metagenome (GOLD analysis project Ga0224524, IMG submission 179895) | Peat soil microbial communities from Stordalen Mire, Sweden - C.F.S.T75 | ecosystem: Environmental > Terrestrial > Soil > Wetlands > Peat | place: Sweden: Norrbotten County, Stordalen Mire... | reverse complement strand
ATTTTAGTTAAAGACAATCAGCGATAATCTTTTTTCCTGAAGGACATTCCGAATAGCATGAAAATAAAAGCAGTGAGCCGCCTTCGACTCACTGCTTTTTGTTTTACACATTGGCTATAAACGGTGATTTCCGAATATACGTTTCATCCGTTAATTGTTCAGCCAGGAAATGAGCCAAATCAGTCGCGCTGATGCTGTCACCCGGACAATCTTCCAAACTAACAGCCATCTTTTTCCGCTCATCGGTTAATTCAATGAGTGGTAGCCTGACCAAAGTCCATTGAATATCACTTTCAGACAAAATATGGTATTCCAGTTGTTTGTCGGTTGTGGTTTCCGGATAGTTCGTTTTCATCCAATCGGTTCCAAATTGGGTTTTAGGACCTTTTTTGTCAGAAGGAGTATCAACATTCAGCCCGGTTGTTAGAATATACCGGCTGATTTTATGTTCTTTCATCACTTGAAGGACATTTCTCGTTGCATGGCTGAAGATGGAAGATTCCCCCTTTGGTTGTCCCAATGTACTGATTACAGCCCGACAATCCCTGACCAATGCACGGATGGCTTCAAAATCTCTGGCATCGCCTTTAATAACTTCGATTTGAGAGCTTTCGATTTCAAGATTTTCGGGATTCCGATGAAGTATTTTTAGGTTGAATCCCCTTTTTTGCAGTTCCTGAACCAGGTATTTTCCTGATTTTCCGGTGCCGCCAATGACGGCAATTTTTTGATTCTTTTCCATTTTTTCTTTTTGTAAATTTTGACAATAAATTGACTCCAGTATTCTTATCACCTAAGAAAACGGGGATTACAGAGACTTGGTAGCTCTGTTAATGAATGGGCAATATTTACAAATAGATTTTAATGATGCGAAGTTACAAAAAGTTGCTGTAGTCTTGAAATACTATAAGCTCATTGAGCAATGAGCTGGTTATACTTTTGCTTTTTTGAAACAGAAATACTACAAATATCAATAAAATAACACCTACTAAATCCTGCTTCCCACATATTACTTACCCATTCGGATATTTGCGATAAAACCATTTACGATGCATCATTCAGGTAATTGGCAGAGCGGTTGAGTTCTGAAAAGAGTTTTTTGTAGCGATGATTGTTGAGGTATCTCATCAGCCAGGGAATAGCCAGAAGAAGCAAAAGCAAAACGAAGATTAAAGGTTGAATTTCATTACCGGCAGCTATGTTTTTTAGGCCTCCGATATTCTTCAGGTGAAGGTATATTACCCAGCTTGCCAATAGGTAAAAAAAGAGGAGGTATGACAGAAAATCGAACATTTTCATGCGGTTCACCTTCCGGCGAAAGAAGATTAGCGATTCTTTCAGGGTTCGGTTTTCATCCGATTTGGTCAGAATTCGTAAACGAATGATTTCGGTGCTGGTTTGGATGAGAAAGAAAAGACCGCCTCCGATAAAAGGGACAACCGCAGCTAACGGTAAGTTTAGTTTCAGATAGGCAAAAGCGTAGATCATCAGACCGGACAATAGGATCAACAACCCGAAATAAGCGCCAATTTTCCATTTTACGTCGTTTATTACCTCCGTCATCATCCGACTGTGGTCCGTACTTTTGAGTGTGTTGAGGTTAATCAGCTCCGATCTGTTATCCGGATTTTCCGAATGAACTTCCTGCCACATCGATTTCAAATCAACGTTTTCCATTTTCGAGTATTTTTAGGAGTTGGGTTTTTATCCGGCTGATTTTGACACCGGTGTTGCTTTCAGAAATACCAATTATTTCGGCAATCTCCTTGTAATTATAATCTTCCAGATAAAGGAATATAATTGCTTTTTCAATGTCTGATAGTTGATTAATAGCCTGATAAAGCCGGTCTTTTTTGTCCGATTCGCTTTTGAACTCCTGATCGGCGATCGTGTATTCGGTTTTCGATAGCCCGACATGGATTGGACGGAGACTTTGCTTGCGGATGAGGTCGATGGCCGTATTCAGCGCAACCCGATAGAGCCAGGTTGAGAATGCCGATTGGTTTTTAAACGACGGATAAGCTTTCCAAAGTCGTATCAGGATTTCCTGGTAATAGTCCTCCTGGTAAGGGTTTCGGTAGAAATAGATGTTGCAAATCCGCTGAATGATTCCCCGATGCCGATTGATTAATTCTGTAAACTCGTTTTCCACTTTCGGATGAATTGAGATTTGAAAAGTTAGTCGTTTATTTTGGTTCGAATCTTACAAAATCGGGATTTTTTTCGGGATTCAGTTACGATACAAGACCACTTTTCAGTCTTCTATCACATTTAATACCAAGTGCAAATCTATATCAGTCCAAAACCATTCTGGTATAATGCCGATGAATAGAAATGTTAAGACCAATCGAGTGTGCGATGATTGGTCTGTTATATTTCTTCAATCGGTATAATCAAGCGATTTGTTGATATTGCATGACAACTTGTATATTTCATGCGACAACTTGTCCATATTGTGCGGCGATTTATGAATATTGAAGGGCATTTTATGAATATTGAAGGGCAATTCATGAATATTGAAGGGCAGTTAGTCAATATTACCCGACGATTAGTCAATATTACCCGGCAGTTTGATCATGTGAGGTGGCAATCAGACAATATTACCCGGCAGTTTGATCATTTTAGGTGGCAATCAGACAATATTGAAGGTCGTTTTGAAGATGTGAGGTGGCGATCAGACGAGACTATTCATGAAACATGAACGGTCAGACAAGATTGAAGGACAAGCGGATGAAATGATGGGTCGTAATAATAAAAGCCTGAATTAAGCGCTGAGGGTCAACGGTTCCGAAGCAGGTCGTTGAAATTATTTACACGATGAACCTCCTTTTGCTTATTCAGGCTTTTCACGGTTATTAAGCTGATGGGGTTGAGCTTGGTTCAGCCTTTTTCTTTGCTGTTTTGCCTTTCCCGTAATTTACAACAATTCTTGCCGCCTTGTACCGCGCGATCACATCTTCGTCGTCGATAAAACCTTCGATCATATCGTCGAGAATAATAAGACGGTTGTTTAGTGAATTGATTTGTGCCGTTATGTCGTGTACTGAAACCTTTTTACTGGTTTTTGTGGTTGACCGGCCTTCCAGATGTTGGTTGTAAACCTCCATCAACTGACGGATTGATGCCAGTTCGTCGGCAGTAATTTTATAAGGCGACAAAACATCGAGCATCGATTCTGCTTTTTTTACAATAGCAGAACAGCGGCTAATAGCATCTTTTTCGATGCCCGCAGAGAGTGAGTTTATAGAATGATCGACAAGTTGCAGAAGTACTTCGTTGTTGTTACGGCGTGCGTAAACACAATACTTTCGGCAAAGCTTGTACGTAGCGCGAATAATGTTGTCGAAGATCGAATTTTTCGATTGCGTATAACCGGTTGAGTCGAGGCCCGAAACAAGGTTCAGGTCTTCGTTCACCAGGTTAAATTCAGATTCGATTGCATTGACCTCCGAAACAATTTCAGGTTCATCAGACCAGTGTTCCTGGTCTTTCTTCAGGTTCGACAGTGTTGACTGCACCATTGTAAGAAAATTTGACTCAGTTTGCTTCATAGTTGCTTTTTTTAGTTAATCAACTGACCTGCTAGCAAATTTTCACAAAAGTTCGACCTTTTTTATCAAATTTTCATCTTTCAGTATGAAATATTTTTGAAAAAAATTGAATTGATGTGCAATGGGTATATTTCATGCGGCATAAGTGATTTTACGCCGGGTATTACATATCGCCTTTTGGTTGAAATCAGTTGTATTTCAGGGATTGTAAAATAATTTGATTTGCAGGTGTATAGCCACTGAAATGTAGAAGGTTCTCGACTCGGGGCGAAGTCGGGTTTTGTAGTGGCTAATCTGTTTCTATGAACAGGAGGTGTTGCTGGTATCCGTTCAAAAATAAGGATTCCATCTCTTTTCGAAAGATGGAATCCTGTTGCTAACTATCATTAGGAAGTAATAGCCTAATTACTTTGCTTCAAAAGTTGCACCAACTTGAACTTCAAATCCACCAGCGAGAATGATATCCCCTGTCGCATCAAAAGTGATATTGGCTCCGTTTTGAATTACAACGTTACCAACTGTTTGATTGGCATCTACATTATACCCTGCTGAAACAGTTTGACAGTTGAGATAGGCCGTTGAACTCAGGGTTTTATTTTGTACATAAACATTTGAAAGTGAATTTCTGAATGGGATATAATTGGATTTTGTGATAGTTACATAATAAGGCTTTGAAACATTTGTGAATGTATAGGATGAAACACTTGGTTGAACCTGAAAATAGCCGTCGTTTAAGGCACTCATTACACATATTTTATCAGCAACAACACCTCCGGCATTTACTGTAACACTTGTACCACTCTCAGAAACAGAACCATTGAATAATGTAGGTGTAGCCGTCCACATCGGCATTTCGGGGCACCCGATAATGTTGTGGGCAAGTACATCCTTGTAGTAACCGCCTATTTTAGACGTGGCTTCGGCCATACCTATATGGTTGGTTAGTTGGATCTGAGCAAGAAAATCTCTTAAAAAGCCACCACAACCTTCTCTTGTATTTCCCAAATAGGCTGGGCCGCCAGTTAGCCTCATGCAAGTAAACGACTCCCCAAGGTTACGGCAACCACTGTATGTATCGTAATCATCAAATGGTACATTGGTACAACTGATCGAATAAATCAGAAACGGATTATTTGTGTTTGTAAGATTATCGAACCCATTATTAGATTCGGGTTTCATAGTGTACATATGGTTATATTCATCATGATTGTCATAATCGTCAACGGCAGTAACGCCATAATGTACGTCATGATCACAACAGAGATTCGTTCCATGTGTAGCAGTACCAAAACCCATTGGGCTTCCGTGATTAGAGTTACTATAAAGTCCATACCCAGAATTAAGTAAACTTATTACATCAGCTCCTTTTGGATAGGTAGGCCAATTAGCATCATCAGAAGGAGATTCCTTTATGGTGTCTCTAGTTGTAAAAATTGAAGGTAAATACGCTGGGTTGGTAAATCCAATATAGTCAGCCTCAGTAAATAATGATTTTGTAAGATAAGAATAATTACCGTTACCCGGATTTTGTTCGTACTTCAACAATTTTTGTGTCCAATTCTTCACATCTGTTTCGCTGGTGCAAAGCAACCTGCCCACATAAATATTAGGGCTAACCCATACCTGATCTCCTGACCCAGGGTCAACATACTGTTCCCCAGTATAAATATCTCCGTCAGCGTTCCAATTACCGTTCAGAGCAGAAAAATACAAATCAGTTGGTACTTTTTGTTCATTAATCATACCGTCCAAGTCCCAGGTATTTTCGGCGCCACAACCATAACGGATTGGCATTACTGAATAATCACCGCCTAACAATGCATATTTTGTTTTCGGATTAGTATTGGTATATCCAGCCCTTAGATATTGCCGTAGTTTACCTGCATCGTCATTCAGGTTTGAAAGTGCATCACCCGTGTCGGCAGGGTCTGCCAGAATATCTTCAATGCACACAATTCCGGCATCATAGCCTTTGCGCTTTTTCCAAGTCAAAAATTCGGAAAAAGCAGGTTTTAATGCCCGTGATGTAACAATTACATATTCGTAAAAAGGTACTGTCCATGTGATGGTTGCCGATTTTAAATTTGAAGCCGTTTGTGCTACTGGTTCATCTGCCGAAGGAACATCGCCCGGGTTTTGTACCAACGATTTAAGCAAATATATACTCTCGGTGTCATGAAATTTTGGAACGACCAAAGATAATGTTGATTTTGAATCAGGATTCGAAGAGGTCACCAGGCTTATTTCAACATCAGAACTCAATCTTAGTTTTTTTTGTTTTGGCTGGTATTGCATGGGATAGACTGCTACTGTAACTATTTGCAAATTACCATCGATGAAGTCAGTACTCAAAACATTTGCCTGTTTATCAGGATAGAAAGAATCTGTGTTATACACTTTGGTATCTGGAACGTCAAATACGGTATCACTACCTGAAAAACTAGTAATTATAGGATGCTGAACCGGGATTAAATCTGAAGTAAGCTGAATATCATCTTGTTTAATGCTTTTAAATTTTATGTCCGTTACAACCTGTCCTTTGGGAATATAGAATCGATAGTGAAAAACAGGCAAATCAGGTTTGCCTACATCGCGCGAAGGGTAGGATTCTTTAAACATTACGCTTTCATAAATTTTCCCGCCTTTTTTTAGATTTTTCCGCTCGATACCTGTTTTATCGTACGATAAGGTTTTGCTTATTTGCCCCGACACCCGGTACGGAAATACAAATAAAATGGCCAGGATAGACCATCCTAATATAAATTTAAGTTTTATCATGTTGAATTTTGTTTTAAAACGTTAATGATCCAGAAAAACAAAATAGGGCAGTTGTGCGCATTATTTTGTTTTATCAATTATTATATCAAAATCAATTTCTGGCAAAAATTGATGCTTCTCCCATTTATACAAGTAATTGTCATCAACTAATTTTACGGAATCAGGAATGTACGAAAATGAATTAATAGACATTTCCTTTGGTGCGATTAATGTATAAAACGCCTTATCCAATGGGGTTCCCCATGCTTGGGTCGTAGTTAAAATGTATGTGTTTTTGCCGGAAGCCTTTTGCCTGTAAAAAATATTGAGATCCAAGGTATCCTTTGGCAGAATGGTCAAACTAAAAGAAACAGCATCCATCATAAGAGTGTATGGAACCAGTTTACGCCGGTTTAAATCTATGATATTAATAGAATCAATGGACTTTATTTTGACAGCAAAAGGGAATATTATTTGTTGGGTCACCCCATCATTTGAATTATTGTAGAATGAATAAATCCCATTGATACTGAAAAAATTACGGTCAAGCTTAAAATCAATGTGCTCTTCAAAAAATGAAACCGGATTCTGTGCAATCACCGTTACTGAGATGAGAATTAGAAAAAAGATTAATACTTTTCTCTTCATTACCTTGAAATTATAATCTTCGAAGAACCGTAGTTTCTGTTATTGGCATATAAATTAATAAAGTATGCGCCATTTTCGATGGTTGATGGCAAGCTTATTTTACCTTGGTTTTCGGTAATAGAAAACCGGCAGATTTTTTGGCCATTCAAATTAACCATGTCAATGTAACAGCGAGTAGAGTTAACTGGTATCCCGATTTCGTAATTTAAAGTTAACCCCTTTACAGGGTTTGGAAATATTTTAATGATTGATTCTGATCCTGTATTAATTTCGGTTATGCCAACGTTTAACTGATCCAGCAGATGAATATCCACTGAAACAACGGAATCGGGCTGCATCGAAACATCAATTGGTGAGATGTTAACAAAAAATCCTTCACTTTGGGAGGTATAAAAGAATAACTTTTCTAAATGGTTCTTCTTTGAATATAATCTTGTTGAATAGAACCCATCAGCTTTTGGATAAATATAAATATCCGTTTCAGGATTGTCAAACCAGCCGCTTGTGACGGAGAGTAATTGATTGTTTTTATCGTAAATACGTCCTTTGATTGTCCCACACATTCCAATTGTATCATTCATCGTTCCGATGGTAGGCGATTTATCAATACTATATAGCCCTGTATATTGAAAGTATGGAGGAACTCCGGCTATTGATTGCCCTTTTTGGGGACTATTAATAGTGGAATTTATTAAATTACCATAAATAATCGTTTTACCTGAAGTTTTGTATGCTCCTACAGTATAGACAATCTGAACTGAACCTTCTAGAGGGTTGATTGCGAGGGTTGATAACAAACTGTCGTTTCTTACTATTATTAATCCTGTTGAACTAGTAATTTTAAATCTTCTAATCTCTGAAATACCAGATGATGTTTTTATCCAGATACTATCGATAGGCAACCGATCTTGTTGGGCATCGGAATACATCAATTCAATGACCCATTTACCGTTATCGTCAAAATAGATTTCGGATATGTCAACACTTGGACTCGGAAGAGGATTTGCCCTTAAGATCACGATGATAAAGAATAAATTCAAGGTCAATAAAATTTTTTTCATGCCGTTTTTATTAAATTATCAATTTGTGAAAGTATAATTTACTTCGTTAAAATCATTCGTTTCGTATCTACTTCCTTGCCATCAATAACTAGAGAGTAGAGGTACATCCCCGGTTGAAAACTGTTGCCGTTAATGGTTACAGATTGCTTTCCTTTACCGTTTATGTTTTGAACAAGGAATCCATCTCTTTTTGAAAGATGGATTCCTTAGGTGTCGTCAATTATTGGATTGTCCCACTGTTAAAAGTTAATGTACTACCTACTTCAACCGAAAAATTTCCATTGTTACCAATATCAATAATAGCATTATTGAGCGTCAATGAACCCGATTGTACTGAAACATTACAGTTTTCGATTGTTGAATTAGTCAATGTAACTGAAGAATTTTGCTGAACAATCAAATCAAGTGTTGAAGCTGTGCTGGGTGTATGAATAGTTGCGCCGGATGCAATAAAGTTTGAGGCACCTTGTACCAAAATATCAACTTGAGATGGTATAATCAATTCATTCGTTAATTGAAACTGCGCACTGCTTTGTATATTCAATCCCCTGTAAATACGAATATTATCTGACCAAGTTGTATTTTGAGGAATTGACAATGGTGTTGTTGAATAAGTGTCTTCCAAAACATATTTTCTAGAACTAAATAGCGAAAGTGCTTCATGCATGTCTGCGATCTCTTTTGGACTCAAAAAATTACCATAGCCACCACTATTGTGCATCATTAAATGTTGGGCACATTCTCCATTTGGTTTATCTATGTCAATTATATTCAGGTCATGACATAATTCATGCGCCTCTATTCTTCCTGCCCCCAACCATCCATAAACTGTACTTTCATTGGGAGAGCCCCAATAACTGTTTCCTACAACACAATTCATCATCCAGTAATATTTGGTAAAACAACCACGCATGTTTACCTGCAAGTTTTCATTGAAATTTGCAGTTGGAAGATATGTCCAACTTGTACTTGGAATTCCAGTATTAGTATTTGGACAATTTTGATTAGTTACGATATTTTGAAATGATGTTTCCTCTTCGGTATAAAAAACACTAATTGCGGGATATGGATTACTCTGCACAATTGAGTTGTTTAACGTGGCTATGGCACTGCTTTGATTTTTCCAGGCGTTAGTATTGTCAACATACATCACGTTATACACAAATCTGATTTTCGAATCGCTCAAGGTACCAGACGAACCATCATAACAAAGCGGATCATAACCTGAAGGGATATTGGCCATGTAATAATTCGAGATATTCATCTTGTCATTAATGTATTGTTGATGAGCTTGATTATTTTCCTGAAAACCACCAGTGCCATTATCCTTTCTCAGAAAAACTAGATTTACACGGACATATTTAATGGGTTCTCCACTAATGTCACTAAAATCCAGTAATGCAGCTGACTTCAGTGCAGGGCTTCCTTCTGTAGAGCAAATATCCTCAAATATCTGTGCCTTCAGATTATTGCAAAATAGAATTATTAGAATGAATATGATAGATTTTTTCATAGTATCTGTATTTTTTTGATTAATGATTGGGAATGAGCTTTAATAGAAGAAAATCGAATGATAAAGGTTCCATTTGACAGCCTATTTGCATCAATTTTAAGGTTTGTGCCGGTAAAATTATCTATGGATTTTCTTATCCGGACTCTTCCCAATATATCACAAACTTCTATTGTACCTGATTTTGGTTCACCATCGTTTAAAAATAAAATAACCTTCTCCTTAGGGTCGTACCTGAAACTTGCATTTCCTTTGATGGCTTCTGCAAGACCTGTATAAGATGAATAATAGATAAAAAAAAGACTAATAGAGTCTTTTGCGATTGTTGTAGTATAGTGACAAAAATTACGTTGTTCAACGGAAACTTGTGAAGTTTCGTTTAGAAGAGTATAGTTATTAGGCCAATATCCGCAGCAATGAATATCTCCTATCAAACTAACTGGCGGGTTCCAGCTATACATATATAAGTTCCATAGGGGACGTCCCTGAGCAGAAACATAATCAGCCATTTCCTTTTGATTCCATGATATGGTAACCGGCCAGTGTTTTGAGATCATGCCAAGTTCAATCCAATCATAAAGGCTAAAGTGAGAATCATGAAAATCATTAAACTGTTTTTTAGAAATATATGTTAGCGTTTGTGGTTTTTCCAGGTAACAATCAAAACCACCATCGTACATTTCACCGGTAACTGCATCTGTAAAAAAAACATCAAAGGTTGAATTTAACGGTTCATTTATAAGGTTAACTTCACCAAGCTGTTCGTCAATACCAAAAGTAGCCGAGGAATCTTCTCCAAAATAGAGCGTATCCCTGTTTCCAATGGAATCCTCAAAATAGAGCGAGAGACTGTATTCCTGACTTTTGCAGATAAGTGAGAAGAGGATTAAAAAAATAAGTATATAATATGTTTTCATGGTGTTTTATTTCGTTAAAATCATCCGTTTGGTATCCACTTCTTTGCCATCGACAACAAGTGCGTAAAGGTACATTCCCGGTTGAAAGCTGTTGCCATTAATGGTTACAGTTTGTTTCCCTTGGCCGCTTAGATTGTATTGCTGCAATTGGGTTCCATTCATGTTGTAGATATACAACATTGAAGTAGTTGAACCATCGGGAATATAACAGCCAATTTTGGTTTCTTTGCTAAACGGATTGGGAATGTTCTGATCTAAACTGGCTTTTGTTTCAGTTAAATTATCCGTTGTCACGGTGGTTGTTGAGGCGCTTTTCAGGGTTGAAGTACCTGCAATTTGGTCTATTTGCTGCTGAAGTTGGGTCAGTTGTGTTTGTTGTTCTTTTATTACCTGCAACAGAACAGGGATCATCCCCTCGTAATTAACGGCTTTTAGCTTAGTTACCGAATCGGTTTTGACCAATTCAGGAAAATCTTTTTCTATTTCCTGTGCAATAAACCCGTATTGTTCCCCTTTCGAAAACTGGGGGATCATTTTAGAGATCAAAGTATCGCTACTCAATTTGGAATAAACCTCTTTAAGCTCTTCCTTACTTTTAAACTCATACTTTTTACCATCAATATTCATTATTTTCGATAGCATCAATTTCCCGTCCAATTGAGTTATATTCTTCTTGAGCTTACTGTCGGAACCCTGCCAATAACCGCTTGCAAGGGCGTTGCCATTAATAGATAAAATATAATTACCCGTGGTAGTGCCGGCAATATATACATTAGGAGCCGATCCTGTATTTCCGGAAACTACCAAAAATGGAGAATTAGTAGAAGAGCCACTCATTACTGTAGGATAGTAGAAGTAGCTGTTCCCATTAATATATGAGCTTCCACTAAAATAGCTACTTCCGCCAACATTAAGCTTATAACTGGAATTGGGCGCAGTCCCTATCCCAACATAACCAGACGAATTAATTTGAATTTGCGCCATCGCGCCAAACGATAGAACGACAAAACACGCGATTAAAAATAATTCAATTTTTTTCATAGTTTTACAAAGTTTGTGGGCAGGTAAGCGGTAACTTCCTTGCCCGGTTATTAAATAATTATATTTGTTTGGCAACCCGGCAAAATGTCGGGTTGTTTTGTTATTATTTAAATTGCATTTATTTTATTGACAGTCTAATTCGTTACAGTCAAAGCCATTATAGCGATAGGTGTTTTTGTTTATAATGTCAGTTGACCAACATTACCAATAGTTGCCAAATCTTTCCCTGAACGAGCGTTCTTCCTGATTATCTTTAAACTGGCAGCTAAACTTATGGTTTGTTTTGTAAATGTATGAAGTAAAACTATGAATAACAAACTTAATTTTACCCCCCCCATTTTTTATTTTCTAACTGCTTGTATAGGTTTGGGATAGAAAAAATTATTGCAAAATGTATTTTAAAACATATAAGAAGGAGGGTAACCTTTTTTGGGTGTTTTTTTTAGGGATCGACGGGATACAAGCTGGGCTTAAATTAGAAAAGGCTGTCCTCTGACAGCCTTTTCACCCGTTATGACGGGAAACTAACCTAAACCAACTAAACCTAATAAACCATGAGCTTACCAAAGCAATCAACTTTGAATTAGCTACCTAAGTAACCTTCTAAGTAACCGATTGGTTCGCCAAGTGTATTATATTTTTAAAATATAAATTTTTTCGGAACGAATATTTCATTGAACGCTATGCGGCAAAGATATCAAAAAAAACAAGTAATCACCAAATGTCGGTTCCCGGAAAATGGTTTTATTTTGGTTTTTTTTAACGCTTTCAAAACATTGTTAATTAACGATTTGTAATCAGAAATGAACTCCGAAAGAGAAGATATTCCTGAAAATGGCTTCTATTATTGCAGTTTTATGCCCGGTTCAGACTATGACAAATGTCAGTTTGACACTGATTTATTTAAGTTGGTTTCGGTTGACGGTTTTGTTTTCAACAATTCGACCTTGATAAAAACTATCCCTTCGATGCATCAAATTTGGCAGGATACCTGTACTTTGGTAAAAATTTAAATCGGACTGGGATGTACAGGCTTTTTTTGGTGATTTTTCTTTTTTCATGTATGGATTTGCAGTCGCAAACACTACCCAAACGCGAGTTCCGGGCTGTCTGGGTTGCTACGGTCAATAACATCGACTGGCCCTCGAAACCAGGACTTTCGACCGATCAGCAAAAAAAGGAAGCGATAGCTATTCTCGACATGCACGAAAAAAACGGGATGAACGCCATCATCATGCAGGTTCGCCCGGCATCGGATACCTTTTACGAATCAGATTTGGAACCCTGGTCGCGTTACCTGACAGGTACACCGGGCCAGGCGCCTTCGCCGTTTTACGATCCGCTTCAGTTCTGGATTGAGCAGTGCCACCAGCGAAACATGGAATTTCATGCCTGGCTGAACCCTTTCCGTGTGGCTTTGGATGCCAATGAACCTTTAGCCGGAAATCACATCGCTTTTAAACATCCGGAGTGGATTGTGAATTATGGCGGCAAGTTGTATTTCGATCCCGGATTGCCGCAAACCCGCGAATTTGTTGTCAAAGTTGTTACCGATATTGTTACCCGCTACGATGTGGATGCCATTCATTTCGACGATTATTTTTATCCATATCCGCTGAAGGAGGATTTTCCCGATTCAGCCTCTTTTGCCGGATTTAACCGCGGATTTCCGGAAGATCAGAAAGCCAATTGGCGCCGCGACAATGTCGATCTGATGATCAGGACGCTTTCAGAAAAAATAAAGAAAACAAAACCCTGGGTTAAATTCGGAATCAGTCCGTTTGGAGTTTGGCGCAACAAGGCCGACGATCCGGAAGGTTCGGAAACCACGGCTGGTACCACCAATTACGATCAGTTGTATGCCGACATCGTGAAATGGCAGAAAAATGGCTGGATCGACTACTGTCTTCCGCAGTTGTATTGGCAAATTGGACATCCATCGGTCGATTTTCTGACGCTCAGCCAATGGTGGGCGGCTCATGCTTACAACCGAAGCATGTATATTGGCCATGCGGTTTACAAGCTGGACGCCAATTCAAACATACCCGAGTGGAAAGATCCCGAAGAGCTGGTCAAACAAATACAGATTGTCCGGCAAATTCCGCAGTTAGGTGGAAGCGCGTTTTATAGCAGTGTGCATTTCAAACGCGATTTGTTCGGATTCGAAAAATCACTTCAGAATAAATTGTATAAATACCATGCGCTGGTGCCGGTGATGCCCTGGATCGACAACCGGGCGCCCGAAAGTCCGCAACAATTCCGGAAGAGAGGGCACAAACTGAAATGGAAGACGGGAATAACCGTGAACGAAATGGATAAACCAGTCGGGTTTGTGGTTTACCTGAATTTGCTTGGGCAAAAGTTTGATGCGAAAAATCCTGAAAATATTTTCACAATTACGCGGGATAAAAGCATCGTTTTTAAGTCAAATTCTCGTAAATTACGGAGAAAATACGAAGTTCGGATTTCTGCTCTTGACCGCCTTCACAACGAAAGCGAAATTAGTAAAGTGAAAGTGATTAAAATTTAACGTCTATCTGCCATGAATCGAAAAGTTGATTGTTTTATAGCTTTCAGTACCGAAGAGGCCAGCCAAAAACTAGTCAATCAGTTCAGGGAATCAGCCCTTGTCAACAAGGTATATGTTCTTTCAAAGACGCCGGTTAACCTGGCCGATTGTGAGCTGATAATTGCCGAAGAGTATGGTTCCTGCTCCACCATCAGGCAGGTTGCCAAAGCGGTTCAAGCCGATTTTGCCCTTCTTGCAATGGGAGGCGGAACCATCGAATTGGGGCAGGGTGCGGTTGAACGGCTTGTTCAGGTTGCTGAAAATACGGAGGCGCCCATGGTTTACGCCGATTATTCTGAAGTGAAAAATGGAGTTCTGTCGCCCTACCACGTCATCGATTATCAGTTGGGCAGCTTGCGCGATGATTTCAATTTTGGGCCTGTTCGTTTTTACAGGGCCGAAGTATTAAAAGCTTTCAGGTACGAGAACTACGAAACGCTAAAACATGGAGGCCGTTATGCATTGCGGCTTCGGGCCAGCCGGATGGGCGCTTTGGTTCATATTCCCGAATGTTTGTTTACGGTGATTGAAACCGACACCCGAAACTTAGGCGAAATACAATTCGACTATGTTAAAGCTTCTGCCCGTGAACTTCAGCTTGAAATGGAGCAGGTTTGTACAGCTCATTTGCGCGACATTGGCGCTTTGCTTTTGGCTCCATTTCCCGAAACCATTTTGAATGAGGATTTTGAGATAGAAGCATCGGTAATCATTCCGGTACGTAACCGGGCAAAAACTATCCGTGATGCGGTTGAATCGGTGTTGATTCAGAAAACATCGTTCAGTTTTAACCTCCTTGTTGTCGACAATTATTCGAACGATGGAACCACCGAAATTCTAAGCGATTATGCTTCAAAAGGAAAACTGATCCACATTATTCCTGAACGTAAAAATCTTGGAATTGGAGGTTGCTGGAACGAAGCGATTTTTCGCCCGGAATGTGGAAAATTTGCCGTACAACTCGATAGCGACGATTTGTATGCCGACGAAAATGTGCTTCAACTCATTATTGATAAATTTTACGAAGAGAACTGTGCAATGGTCATTGGCAGTTACCGGATCACCAATTTCAACCTGGAGGAAATTCCTCCCGGCGTGATTGACCACCAGGAATGGACTGACGACAATGGTCCAAACAATGCCTTGCGAATCAATGGACTGGGAGCGCCACGGGCATTTTATACTCCTGTATTGCGCGAAATCAGAGTGCCAAATGTTATGTATGGCGAAGATTACGCAATAGGGTTGGCCATCTCAGGAAAATATAAAATCGGACGCATTTATCAGCCTGTTTATCTGTGCAGGCGATGGGAAGATAACACCGATGCATCGCTTAGCGTTGAAAAAATGAATGCCAATAACCTGTACAAGGACCGTATCAGGACTTTTGAACTTTTGTCACGTATTCAGCGAAATAAAAAGATTGAACCTGACAAAGCCTGGACGGATATTGATTAGTATGAGTATTTGGTATCATGACTACTTTTCAAATGGAGTCGTTAAATAGTCATTGTTTGTCATTAATTGTGGCTAAAATGACCACAAGTGACGATAAATGAACTATCCAATGATCCTATTCTTCAGAACGAAAATCTCATTAGGTAAGGTGCGGATATCCATTTTGATTAGTTAATCGGAACTGACCTATTGGACTATTCCTGAGGTGAAGCTGGTATCGTAAAACTAAAGGTACTGCCTTCTTCAGGCTGACTTTTAACGGTAATTATCCCATTGTTTTTCTCAACAAGTTCTTTGCATAAAACGAGCCCTAAACCTGAGCCCTTTTCTCCGTTGGTGCCATTTTTTGATTTGGTTTTTTCGAGATCGAACAAACTGGCGATTTGTTCCGGGGTCATACCTATCCCTGAATCGACGACAGAAAATTGAATAAACTCGTGATTTTTCCATGCATGAACGAGAATATTTCCTCCGTTAGGAGTGAATTTGATTGCATTATTGATCAAGTTCCGGAGCGTTGTTTCAAGCAGATCAACATCCGCATAAGCAATAAGGTCATCCGGAAGTTGATGTGCAAAATGAATTCCTTTTGATTCAGCAATCGTTCGATACAAGTCAAGCTTTTCAAAAATTATATCCTTTACATTAAACCTTACCGGTTTATGCTGAATGTTGCTCGATTGAATACTTGCCCAATTCAACAGATTGTCAACCAGATAATATACCTGGCTTGTGATCGAATGCACTTTCCTGATCTTGTTAAGCCTTTCAACTTCTGAAAGTTCAAAATAATCGTGTAGAAGCAAATCCTGGAACCCCAGAATGGCATTAAACGGGCTTCGAAGATCGTGTGATATGATGGAGAAAAGCCTGTCTTTGGTCGAATTTAAATCTTTAAGCTGATCGTTTTTTTGTGTCAGGGCGAATGCCTGTGAATTTAACAATTCGTTTTTTGTTTGAATTTCGGCAGTTCGTTCGGCTACCAATTTCTCCAATTTTTCGCGTTGATCGTGCAATCGTTTGATCCGCCATAAAACAAGTCCAATCGGTGCCATGAGAATAATCAGGCCCATCAAAATTTTGAACCAGATTGTCATCCACCAGGCAGGAACAATTAATAATTTAATCGATGTTTCTTTTTTGCTCCAGTCGCCATTGTCATATTTGGCTTTTACCCGAAACGTATAAGTTCCAGGATTCAGGTTGGTAAAGCTTGCTTCTCTTTTCGCTCCGGCATAAATCCAATCCCGATCGAATCCTTCCAGCTTGTAAGCGTAGGTTATTTTGTCGGATTTGGTTAGATTAATTGATTGATACAGAAACGAAAAGGAGTTGTTTTTGTAGTCAAGGAAAATTTTGTCGGCAATGCTGATGTGCTTCTGAATGATTGTGTTATCACTTTTGAAGTTGACACTTTTGTTAAAAAGCCGAAAGTCGGTTAAAACTACAGTCGGTGGTTTTATTTCCAGATACAAACTATCCGGATTGAAATAATTAATTCCCTCTACCCCACCAAAATAAAGCTGGTCATTACTTTCTTTGCAGCACGACATCCTATAGAACGTTTCCGAAAGAAGTCCATCGCTTTGGTCAAAATTGGTAAACCGTCGGGTGAGCGGATCGAATCTCGAAATTCCGGATTTGGTACTTACCCACAGGCTGTTTTTCCGGTCACTGAGAATGCCGGCAACCTGCTTGTTCTTTAACCCGGACGAATACCGTGTAAAGGTTTCATTCTCAGGATTAAATTTATTCAAACCTACCGGAGTGCCGATCCAGATGTTGTGCAGGTTGTCTTCGTAAATTGAATGGATAATATTGTTGTTAATTGTCGTTGAATCGCTTTTGCTGTATAGAAAATAGTTGAATTTGGTCTCTCCTTTCCGGAGTAAATTCAAGCCCCAGGAAGTACCTACCCAAAGGTTTCCTTTGGAATCGTTGAAAACCTGAAAAAAGTAATTGGTGCTGAGATGATTTTTCTGTGAATTGTAATGACGAAAGGTATTGGTTTTTCGATCAAAGCGGTCAATCCCTTTTCCCTCCAAAGCGATCCAAAGGTATCCATCCTTGTCTTCGGTAATCGACCTGACATCGTTGTTTGCGATGGTGAGCGAGTCGTCCGGGTTATTCCTGAACGTTTCAAAATTCTTTGTTTCAGGATTAAAGCGTTGAAGGCCTCCCATATTACTTCCAATCCACATTCTGTTTTTCGAATCGCGAAAAATTGAAAAGATGCTGCCATTACCCAGACTGGTTGGATTGTTGTCGTTATGTAAAAATCGGTCGGTTTTCTGATCCTGAAACCGGAAGACATCAATGCCATTGTTGTAATTACCGATCCATAAATTACCCGATCCATCAAACGACATGGCAGTAATATTTTTTTCGGAAAGGTGCCAGAAGTTCTTCGTATTGGTATCATATTTCTTCAGATCATCCTCGTTCCTGGCGATCTTAATTCCACCGACAGCATGAACCGTCCAGTAATTTCCCTGGTGGTCTTCATAAAAACTCAACAGGTTTTTCCCCAACGAATTTGGATCATCCGGATCGGGATAGTAATTGTAAAAGCTGTCGGTTGATGGGTTAAAAAGCTTTAGTGATCCTAATGTGCATACCCATAAGTTTTGGTTTTTGTCGACGAAAATATGGAGTGCAAAGTTTTCGAATGAATTTGAAGAGACATAATGTTTAAACGTGTTGTTTGTCAGATTGTATGAGTCAATGCCACCTCCTAAGGTTGTAATCCAAAGGTTTTGCCTGATAAGGGCAACATTATAAATCTCGTTATTTGCAATTGATTTCGGGTTGTTTTTTTCGTGCAGAAAAGAGGTTAATTGCTTCTTTTTTTGATCATAATAATTCAATCCTCCGTTTAAATACGATGCAATCCAAATGTTATTTTGAAGATCAAAAATTAGAGCATGGATTCTACCTTCTTTTAATTCGGTCACTTTTGCAAACTGGTTTTCCTGGCTGTTATATTTATAGACCGTTTTTTCGTAACCTACATAAATTTGATCCTTCGAATCTTCAGCAATTACATCGATATTATACCCTGCCAGACCCCGCATATCGCCATCGACCACAATGGGTGTGAAATTATCAAAAACAGGATTGTATTTGTAAAGTCCTTCGGTGGTGCCAATCCAAAGATTTCCAGCTCGGTCCAGAAATAATTTATTGATTCTACATAAGGGAAGGGTATTTTCATCTTTTTCATTGTGCTGGTAGGTGTAAATAGTTTGTCCATCAAACCGGAATAAACCCTGATCGGTTCCAATCCAAAGATATCCGGCCTGGTCTTGTATAATATCAGTTGCATTGATGTTCGAAATGTTTTGCAATGCATTCAACGTGCTGAATTTCAAATCTGGCTGCTGAGCAAACCCGATATTTGCCTGAATTATGAAAAATAAAAAAAATATCCACCTCACGTTATTCCACCTCATTCTTTCCGTTTTGATTCTTTAAAACAGACGCCTGTATTTGAGAGTGTTAAGCTATGGATTTTTTTTGTAAAACCGTTCTTTTTTTTCATGAGATTATTCGGACTCAGGCAACTTGTTAATTCTTCGTTAAAATGGCAATGATGTGATTATTAATATAGTAAAAAGCAATAATTTATATAGATATTTGCTCAAAATGATAGTATAGTAGATTGTTCATTGTCAAAAAGATAGTTTATGGAATTCAAGTGTAAAAAGGCAGGCAATGAATGTTACGGACTGAAGGAGTTGGTATTATTGTTTGATATCAGTCAGCGGCTGATTCAGAGCAAAGAACTGAAGGACGATTTATCCGGCATACTTGAAATGGTTGTCAGATATTTAGGGGCCGAACGTAGCTTTCTTACGATCTTCAACAGGGAGACCGAAAGTATTATGATAGAGGCTGCTTATGGTTATAGTACAGCCCAGCAGGCTCGTGGCCGATACAAACTCGGCGAAGGTATCATTGGAAGAGTTGTTGAAATGGTACGTCCGGTGGTGATTGATAAAATCTCGAAATCAAGTTTATTTCTGAACCGTACCGGACAGGAGCTTACCAAAGATGGTCAGGAATTGACTTTTATCTGTAACCCGATTATTGAAGAAGGAAAAGTGACAGGAACACTTAGTGTGGTTCGGATTTACAATCCACATATTTCGTATGACGAAGATAATCAGCTGTTAACAATCATTGGGTCAATGATTTCGCGAAGTGTGCGCAACCGTCAGGAACGGGTAGAGGAAATGGAGGTACTGAAGCAGCAAAACGTTCATTTGCAAACTCAGCTTGGGTCAGATTTTCGTCCAGGCAATATCATTGGAAATTCGAGCAAAATGCGTGACGTTTATTCGCTTGTGAATATGGTCGCCGAAACCAATTCGACCGTATTGATCCGTGGCGAAAGTGGAATAGGAAAGGAGTTGATTGCCGATGCCATCCATTTTTCGAGTCCGCGTGCAAAAAAGAGTTTTATAAAGGTGAACTGTTCGGCTTTGCCCGACACACTTATTGAGAGTGAATTGTTCGGCCACGAAAAGGGCGCTTTTACTGGAGCCGAAGCACGACGAAAAGGAAGGTTTGAATTGGCCGATGGGGGTACCATTTTTCTGGATGAGATTGGCGATATCCCGCTTTCGACCCAGGTGAAATTATTGCGTCTGATTCAACAACGCGAATTCGAACGATTGGGCGGAACTGAAACCATTAAAATTGATGTTCGCATTATCTGCGCCACCAACCGCAACCTGGAAGAACTGATTCAGAACAACGAGTTTCGCGAAGACTTGTATTACCGGATCAATGTGTTCCCGATTTTTGTGCCACCTTTGCGCGACCGCCGTAACGATATTCCTTCGCTGGTCGATCATTTTATCGAGAAGTTCAACAAGCGGAATAACTCAAATATCATCCGGATTACTACTTCAGCGCTGAATATGCTGATGGTTTACCGTTGGCCGGGAAACATCCGCGAACTCGAAAACTGCATTGAGCGCGCCTGTATTCTGAGCAAAGACAATGTGATTCACAGTTACAATTTGCCGCCATCGCTGCAAACGGCTGATTCTACAAACACCAAAGCTTCAGGCGGATTGACCTATACCGTTGAACAAGTTGAAATGCAACTCATCCGCGAGGCGTTGGTCAGTTCGAAAGGCAACATTGCCAAAGCTGCCGACGAGTTGAAAGTAACCGAACGTATGTTGGGAATCCGCCTGAAAAAGTATAATATTGATGCATGGAGGTTTAAAGTATAAATTTTTTTCTCATGGAACTATCTATCCTGAACGTCGATCTTCAAAATCCAATACATTGCGATCAAGTAATTAGACTGTTGAATGTTTATATGAACGATCCGATGGGAAATAACAGTCCGATGGAAAAAGGTCTTGCGCCCAAAATCATTGCCGGATTGAAAAGATACGCTGGCTATCTCGGATTTTTTGTTCTGGCGGATGATCAGTATGTTGGCTTGGCTAACTGCAATGTGAATTTTTCAACTTTTCAGGCAAAACCGCTGCTAAATATTCACGATTTTATTGTTGCTCCTGAGTGCCGGAATGTGGGCGCCGGGCATTTTCTACTCCATGAGATTGTCAATTATGCTTCACAAAACGGCTATTGCCGTGTTAACCTCGAAGTGCGCGAAGACAACCTTGCCGCCAAGTCGCTTTACAAAAAAAATGGCTTCTCCGACTGCGTTCCGAGAATGATGTTTTGGGAGAAAAAATTATGATGATATTCAGAACCTTATCGGATGATTTGGACTCATTCGATATGTTGCAGTTAATATAAAGATGCTGAAACAAGTTCAGCATGACGCTCCGATTAGATGCCTGCCATCTCAAATGAATCGAGGTTGTCTCAAAAATCAAGAAACTTGATAAATCAGTCACCCCGTCCCGGTGAATACCGGGATCTTCGTCTGACATTCAGTGCGTTGTGATCCTGAAACCCCGCCTGCCAAACTGGCGGGCAGGAAGTTCAGCATGATGCTCCGATTAGATGCCTGCCATCGCAATTGAGTCACCCTGAACTTGTTTCAGGGTCACTATCAAACCTGACAATATCCGAAAAACCTGTTTGCGTTCTATTACCTTTCTGGCACCAGTTTCTTAAACGTTGTCAGATTGTCCTTCCTTTGCAGATTTCAATATAAAAAAAGCTTTAGCCAAAGTATTACAACTTTAGCTAAAGCCTTCATTTTATATCATTTACAATACAATGGAATCAATCAACTGTATTTTCTATTGGGTTACAGGAAAGGCGCCAATATAGGGTTTGGCCTTATTTGTCAATCCCAGCAGACTCTGAATTCCGGCGGGTAATTGTGTGGCAACTTTGGCGCCTGGAAATGCTGGCAATACCTGATAATTACCTAGTTCTGAACTTTTAAACAACGGCATATTCAAATTTTCGAACAACATACTATGAGCCGATGCTCCCGATACTTTTTGTAAATCATCAAGAGTTGCAACGGCTTGCTGGCATTCTTTGTTAGCAGCTGGACTCCAGTAAACCAATGTTTTAAAGTCGCTTTCGGAACCATGAACATATACATTGTAGTCGTACTGTTTCAGCGGCGATTGGTTGAGCTTTTCACACAACACAGCCGGTTGCCAAACAAGCATCAACGGACGTTTAAAGTTATTGTCGCCTGTAAGCAGGTTATTTACAAATACATGTCCAAAACGTTCGGGTACATCGGGTCCTGTACTTGGATGCCAGCCAAAATGATCGCCGACAGCGCTTCGGGTGTCGCGCCCAATGCAAGCGGTGCTGTTTATAAAGGTATTCTGATAAATCTGTGCATTGCAGCTGTTTAAAATCATAATTCCATGGTCGCAGTTAACAAACACATTTCCGGCACAAATAACGTCTTTCGATATTTCGAAGAAGAAGCCGTTGTTACTTGGCCACATTTTATTTGTGCTGCCGACTCCGGTATTATTGCCTACTCCTTCAACCCAATTGTTCAGAAAACGACCGTCGACATTACCTACATCGTACCAAATACCGTTTGAAATAGGCAAATCGTAAATAAGATTGTCCTGACAGGTCACCCGGCGTGTTTGGTTAAATATCTTAACAGCAGCAGGATAATAGCCTTTAATGTCCTCAATATTGTTTTGCGAAAACATATTTTTCTCTAATAAACAATCCGACGACGATACCAGATAAACGCCTTCGGTAGTGGTATGGTGGACGCTGCAATTTCGTAAAATCGTGTTATCGCCTCTTAGGAAAGCGCCAACACGGCCACAATACGAAAAAGTACAATTTTCGATTACCGAACCAACGGCATCTTTACCAAAAGTTGAAGGATCGGCCAATGCCTGAGGTTCGTAGCCATCTATTTCGAAGGCACAGTAGGCATATTGCGTAAAGGTAATGCCGCGAACGGTTGGACCTTTTTTATCGTTCGCTTTTCCGAGAATATCTTTGGTAAGCCGGTGCATCCCATATTTGAAGGCTGTAATTTCGACTAAATGATTGGTTGGATTGCTCCCGATGTAAACAAAGCCGCTTTTATAGTCGATATAAAACGAAGTTGAATCGACTTCGCCTTCCCAGCCAACCGATTTCAGCAACTTGCCATCAACGAAAACCATGTCATTATTGAAAATGTGCAAAGGAGTTTCCATTCCAAAACGGTCACTACTCCACCAGTCGTCTGGCGATGCCGGGAAAAAGCGGGTCCATGAAGTTTTCCAAAGGCCTCCGGAAATAGCTTTCCAGTCTTTGGCCTCGTAGGTTCCTTTAATTACCGGTTGTTCGTCGGAATAAGGCTGAATCGTAATTC
>Ga0224524_1000250_pt1 | contig 23620 bp, 22 predicted proteins | sample CFST75metaG_FD_179895 | JGI IMG/M metagenome (GOLD analysis project Ga0224524, IMG submission 179895) | Peat soil microbial communities from Stordalen Mire, Sweden - C.F.S.T75 | ecosystem: Environmental > Terrestrial > Soil > Wetlands > Peat | place: Sweden: Norrbotten County, Stordalen Mire... | reverse complement strand
ATGAGCCCCCTCCGAGAAGGAGGTTTATTGTAAAGCAAAAAGATTAATGATAATTGATAAACACAGTGCCATGGAAATTTTTCTGCAAAAAATTGGTTGTACCCTAATCTGAAGGTTAAGAAAACCTGAAGATAAGAGTTCCATTGCAGGTATTTCCATTGTTTTAAACGTTCTTTGACATATTTGTTTCGTAAAGTTAAGTATTCGGATGAAATTGATCCACAGACACCTACAATAAGACCATGTTTTTTGGTTAATAAGCCCTCGGTATTTTGATTTGTTATTTCTTAACGGTAACCCAAATAGAAAGATGGTTGCTTCTACATTGTTTCGAGTGCGTAGCTCTTCTATTGGACGACCTTTCATTTCGCGGCGTATGTGAGAAGCCCGGATGGCTTGTTGATTAAAATAATAGTATCCGTTAGGTGTTGTGATACGCCATCTGTCTTCTTTGCTGGTTTTTAGCTTTTTACAAAAAACAGCTTTCATTTGCTCGCCAGTTTGGGTGTCGGTGACAAATAGTCCTTCTGGGGTCATTTCTAAATCATACCTTGATTCGGCGCCTTGGATACCGGTAAAAACCATGTCGATATTTTGACAAAACTCATCATTGTCAGGGCTTTGGTAAGCTCCATCCAAGTATGCCTTTTCAACTGTCTGGCCTGTGACATCAATTGTTGCCTGAATGGCTGGTTCAACAAATACGGTGTCAGGCGTGTTGGCTTTTTCAACAAGCACATTGGTAATGAGATTGAGATTGTCTTTGGAGCAGGTTTCCGTGATATTCACGCTATAACCTTTTACCTGCTGGTCACGTTTGTTACGGTATGCGCTGTCGGGATCGTGTGGAGACTGGACACTTGAGGTAGAAATTTCTTCTTTAGGGCGAAGTTCGACCTGCTGATCTTCCGATACTATGTATTGTTCATTGAATACACGCTGAAGTAGTTGAAAAGACTCAGTTTGTAGATCACCAAACAACTTCAGCAGTTTGTAAATCAGAATGCCGATGGGTTGCAACCGTCCCTTGATTTCTTCCCTGGTACTACGATAAACAGTTTTGAGGGGTTCTTCTGTGGCGAGTATATCCAGTTGTTCCAAATCTATTGCCAGAAGTCTCGATTTTGCATCTTTATCTAATGATTTAAAAAACATGCAAAGTGTATGATGGATGATCTCGTAACGGCTAAAGAAAGCAATGTTGCTGCCGATGAGTTTACTATCCATACGAATGCTGCGGCCATCTACATTAAACTCCTTTACTTGCTGCGTGGTAATATTATCGAAGACCTTACCCATCAAATCTTCACCACTTTGCTTTTCATGATCATAAATCCGTTGGCGTAAAAGGTAATAAGTGGATTCTACCGGTAATGGATCGTTGATATTGAATAGGCCGAGAGAACTTCGTACCAACAGGTTGAAACGACATTGTTCAAACAGTTGTGAGTCGCTCCAAATAAAGGATTCTTTTAAGATCATCATGCCAACAAGGGTACGAACCGAAGCATTGGGTGCACCTGTGGTAGTATTATACAACACTTTGAAAATAGACTCATCTATGCGCATTACAACCTGTTCACGAAATTGGTTGTGCCAATGACTTTGATCGCTGTATTGTTTAAATGCCAATCTATCCAGCATAGTGGGGACACTGGTGAAAGCATCTAATTGCGCTACTTTGTTTGATTTTCTATACATTTATCATGCTTTACTTATCGAAACAAATTTACAGCTAATTAATCTAAGATACAAATTAAGTTATTGACATTCAAATGTTTATAACAAATACAAATTACAAATATTTTAAATTTAGTATTAATCTAATCAACTAGGCCGATCTCTCCGACTTTTCGGAGGGGGCTCAACATTGAACAATCAACATTGAACATGGAACATTGAATATTAAGGAGAGCGAAATATGGATGGAGAAAAAATTACGGTCAGAGGTGGAAAAATTATAGTACCGGATCACCCGGTGATCCCTTTTATTGAAGGCGATGGTACCGGACCGGATATATGGAATGCCAGTGTAAGGGTATTCGATGCTGCAGTGGAAAAAGCTTACCAGGGAAAACGAAAGATCATATGGAAGGAGGTTCTGGCAGGAGAGAAGGCATTCAGCCAGACTGGCAACTGGCTGCCAGACGAAACCCTGAATGCAATCCGGGAATATATTGTTGCCATAAAAGGCCCGTTGACTACACCTGTAGGCGGAGGAATCCGTTCACTGAATGTAGCCCTGCGCCAGATCCTTGATTTGTATGTTTGCTTGCGACCTGTGAAATATTTCAAGGGTGTTCCATCTCCGGTAAAACGGCCGGAAACCACTGATATGGTGATCTTTCGTGAAAATTCGGAAGATATCTATTCGGGTATCGAATGGATGCAGGGAACGCCGGAAGCGAAGCGGATAGTGGATTTCCTGATAAGTGAGATGGGTGTGACAAAGATCCGTTTTCCCGAATCTTCTTCGATCGGCATCAAACCGGTTTCAAAAGAAGGAACGGACCGGCTGGTAAGAGCTGCGATCGAATATGCTATCCGCGAAAAGAAATCCTCTGTGACCCTTGTACACAAAGGGAACATCATGAAATTTACCGAGGGGCAGTTCAAGAAATGGGGATATGAACTGGCCGAAAGGGAATTCGGGGAGCATGTCTTTACCTGGGTTCAGTATGATAAGATAAAAGAAAGTCAGGGTGAAGAAGCAGCAGAAGCGGCACAGAAATCGGCCATGAATAGCGGACGGATCATCATTAAAGATGTGATTGCCGATGCTTTCCTTCAGCAAATCCTTACGCGACCTGCAGATTACTCCGTGATTGCCACCTTAAACCTTAATGGCGATTATATCTCCGATGCCCTTGCAGCCATCGTTGGCGGAATCGGCATCGCCCCCGGCGCCAACATTAACTACATGACAGGACATGCGGTTTTTGAAGCCACCCATGGAACAGCGCCTAAATATGCCGGCAAGGACATGGTCAACCCCGGTTCGGTGATCCTTTCGGGTATGATGATGCTGGAATACATGGGCTGGAAGGAAGCAGCCTCCCTTATTGTAAAAGGATTACAGGAGTCCATCCTGAAGAAACGGGTAACCTATGATTTTGAACGCCAGATGGAAGGCGCCACAAAACTCAAATGCTCGGAATTCGGTACCGAGATAATCTCTAATATGTAATTGCGATAAGCTAATCCTATGCATTATTTTCAATAATATTACGTCTCTACGGGACTCCTATAAGCAACGGCCGTATCTGATTCTACAAATATTTCGTCCCTACGGGACAATCTCTTGTGAAAAACAAAAGCCATCGGATTATTAACAACCCATCTATTTTCATTTCTCTACGGGACAATCCCATGAGGAAATTAAAATCCATTGAAATATTTGGAGCCCTTCTATTTTCAAGTCCCATAGGGACAAAATATTTATAGAAAGCAAAATACTAAAGAGCAAAAAGTCCCGTAGGGACGAGATGATAATGAATACCCCAAAACAATATCCCTGGAACCACTCCCGCCGGTTCAACTCGTATTCCGAATACATCAAAAAACGATTCGGCGGGAGGATTCAGAAAGTGACGGTGGATGCCGGGTTCACCTGTCCAAACCATGACGGGACCAAAGGAACCGACGGATGCACCTACTGCGATAACCGCGGGTTCAACCCTTCCTACTGCGATTCCCGGAAACCGCTCACCCGGCAAATTGAAGAAGGAATTGAATTTCATGCAGCACGGTACCGGCGGGCAAAGCAATTCCTTGTTTACTTTCAGCCTTTCTCGAATACCTATGCTCCCCTTGCCATCCTGAAACAAAAATACAGCGAAGCCCTTTCTTTTCCGTGTATAGCAGGACTGGTAATAGGCACCCGCCCCGACTGTGTAGATGATGAGAAACTGAAATACTTAGCGACGCTGTCGGAACAATGGTACATACAGATTGAATATGGCGTTGAAACCCACAACAACGAAACGCTGAAACGCATCAACCGGGGCCATGATGCGCAGTTGGCCGAACAGATGGTATGGAAAACCCATGAATACGGGATCAGGACCGGGGCACATTACATTTTCGGATTGCCCGGGGAAAGTCCTGAAGAGATGTTTCGCACCGGGGAGGTGATCTCCAGGCTACCGCTGGATTCCGTTAAATTCCATCAGCTCCAGATTGTGAAGGGTACCCGTATGGAAGAGGAATTCAAGGAGAATCCAACGGCATTCCATTCATTTACCCTGGAAGGTTACATCGACTTCATCATCCGTTTTATTGAAAAAATGAATCCTTCCATCGTCATTGAAAGGTTTACCAGCGAAATGCCGCCGAAATTCCTTACTGGCACGAACATGGGACTGATACGCTACGACGAGATCCTTCGCCGGATAGAGGCAGAACTTGAAAAACGTGACAGCCGGCAGGGGAAATTTTATGCGTGAATGGAGACGTTGGAAGCCACAATAGCCCTCCGGATGGCATTGTGAATGGATCCCACGATTTTTACATCTTCCATCCCCGGATCAGTAAACGGGATGATATCTTTGATCCTCCTTCTTAATCTTGGATAATTATCGAAGTTCCTGAAATTCTTCCTGAACATCATACAGGAACCCATCACTGCAATCATCATCAGGTCGTATCCATCTAATTTTTCCTCTTTCATAATACGGTAGAAGATCTCTTCCCTCACCTGTCTTTTGAGCTCAGGATTGATGAGAGGATATTTGAACTGGTACATCACCCAGAAGAAACTGTATTCCTCTTTACGAATGATCTTTTTTGTAATGAGGGAACGAATGATACTTTTCCGGATCATCATTTTTTTGAAGACCATTCTCTGGATCCAGGTTCGGATACTCCTGTGTTTTTTTCCTGAACGGATAAACTCAAGTACCCTGTCGAGGAGAGGGTCGTTCAGGGGTGCGGGATCTTTTACGACCACAACGCCTTCTTTCAGCTCAATGCGGTTGTGCTTGTAAAGTTCAAACAGGATCGCCCCGGCCAGCCCGAATTTAATGCTGTGCTCTGAATTGCCAAACCAACCCTTATCATCCAATGCAAGGAGGATAACTTTTTCCAGGAAATTTAATCCGGTTTTGTTGTCGGTTTTATCCATCGTTTGGAATGAAATTCAGATCTGCAAAATTGCAAAGAATTTCGCAAAGATCGCTAAAAAATTACCGGAACAGAGAAAAATTATTGAAATGGGCGGAGAAAATTTAGTTAAAGGTTCCCCCAAGGTACTGTTTCGTCTTCTCCATTTTGGGGTTTCCGAAGACCTCCTCTACAGTTCCCTGTTCGATCACTTCCCCGAGGTACATGAACACGACATAATCGGCGATACGCCTTGCCTGCCGAAGTATGTGTGTAACCAGGACGATGGTATAGTCGTTTTTTAATTCCACGAATTTTTCTTCAATGTACTGGCTGGATATGGGATCCAGGGACGAGGTAGGTTCATCCGCAAGGATGATCTCCGGATTCACGGCCAGCCCGCGTGCAAGGCAAAGCCGCTGCTGCTGGCCGATTGAAAGCCGGGATGCCGGTTCCCTCAAACGGTTTTTTACTTCACCCCAAAGGTTAGCCAGCTGAAGGTAATGAACTACTTGTTTATGTAATTCCCTTTTCTTTTTCACCCCTTTCAGTTTCAACCCGAAAGCAATGTTATTATAGATGTTCATCGGCAGGGGATAAGGACGTTGTGAAAGCAGTCCCATATATTGCCGCAGTTTCACAATGTCTTCGCCAGCTTCGAGCACATTCTTGTCATTGATCAATACTTTACCGGTCACCTTCAGTTCGGGGTAAAGGTCGGTCAGGCGGTTCATACATTTCAGCAACGTGGTTTTCCCGCAACCCGACGGCCCCAGGATCACCGTGATCTTATTCTTGGGAATTTCGATGTTGATGTTATTCAGGATCTGCTGTTTACCGGCAAAAACATTCAGGTTCTCGATGTGTATTTTATGTGTGGGTTCCATTTCCATTATATCTCACCGGTTAAAAGTTAACTTTGGTTTTATGGTATCTCTTCCCGAGTCCGCGTGAAAACAGGCTGACCAGGAGAATAATAAGGGTGAGCACCAGGGCGGAGGCATAGGCACGATCCTGGACGGCAGGCACCGGCGATGACAACTGGAAGAAGATCGATAACGGAAGCGTTGCAACCGGTTCCATCAGCGAGTTGGGCAGGTTATCGGTATAGCCGGCAGTAAACAAAACGGAAGCTGCATCCCCGATGGCCCGACCGAAGGAGAGCAAGATAGCTGTTATGATCCCGGATATCGTTTGCCTGGTAAAGATCTTAAAGGCTAATTCCGATTTGTTGGATCCCAGGGAATAGGCAGCTTCCGAAAGCCCGATCGGCACAGTTCGCAGGATCTCATCCATCGACCGGATCATGATCGGCAGAATAAACAAGGTCACCGTGAGCATCCCTGCCAGCAGGGATGTCTGGAGACCCAGCAGGATCATCATGGAAAATCCGAATGCCCCGTAAACGATCGAGGGGATGCCCCAGACAAGATCGAGAATAAACCGGATAATCGTGACCAGCTTTTTCATCCTGACAAGAAAAACATTAATGTAAAGTGCTACCGGCAAACCTACGATGAAAGCAAGAAAAGTTGCCCCAAAGGCAAGGGAAAGCGATCCGAGGATGGCATTCAGGATACCCCCGCCTTTCCCGTAGTAATATCCTCCTTTTGGCACCTGGGTCAGGATCTCCCATGACAGGGCCTTGATCCCTTTGGCGAAGATGCTGTAAATGATGATAGCCAGGATAGCCAGGATGGAATAGGTGGCGATGACCATCAGTACCTTGAATACCCTTTCTTCTATTTTTCCCGATAATTTCATGCGGAGAATTTATTGTAACGGTCGATGAAGAAATGCATCACCAGGTTAAAGAATAGTGAAACTGCAAGCAGGATCAGTGCTGCGAACATCAGGGCCGATTCATATTTAGGGATGGAAAGCATTTCCCCATAGTTGTTGGCAATCAGCGCAGGTAATGTGTAACCGGGGTCAAAGACGCTTTTCGGAAGTTTCACGACATTACCAACTACCATCAAAACAGCCATCGTTTCTCCGAAGGCGCGTGCCAGTCCGAACCCGAAAGCTGCGATGATACCAGGAAGCGCCTTCTTGACCAGCACGCTTTTAACCGTTTCCCATTGCGTCGCGCCCAGCGATAATGAAGCTTCCTTAAGTTCTACCGGGATGGTTCGAAAAACCTCGATCAGGATATTCAGGATAAACGGGATGATCATGACTGATAATACCAGTGCCGCAGCCAGGATACTGTAACCCAGGGTCTGTACCCCGAAAAGAGGTCCAACGAAACTTGATATGAATGGAACGATCATGAGGATGCCCCATACACCATATACCACCGAAGGAATACCTGCCAGGATATCGATCGCGGGATGCATGATACGCAGAAATCGTTTGCGGGTGTATTGTGTCACATAAATGGCTGTCAGCAAGCAAATGGGCGCGGAAATGATCATGGCCAGCAGGGTGACCCAGATGGAACCGACGATGAAGGGATAGAACCCGAATTTGCCGCTTCCCGGTTTCCAAACTTTGGAAAACAGAAGGTCGCCAAGATGGTAATCATGGATCAGAAGGAATGATTTCAGGTAAAGGCCGAGGAACAATAGAAAGGGTAATGAAGCAACCAGCAGCAAACTTACGATCATCCAGGTGTAGTTAACCCGGTGGCGCTGAATTCGGTTGAGTAGATACATCCTTCTCTGCTATGTTTCAAATTCTTTTCCGGATCATTTGAGTTTTTCAATGCCTGCTTTCAGTTTATCCGGTGAAACCGGCACATACCCGGCTTCGGTAAGGTATTTTTGTCCATCTGTAAGGATCCAGTTCAGGAATGCGAGAACTGTCTTATTGGTGGGTTTTCCTGCTGAAACGAGGTAAAGATCGCGGGCCGGCGGTGAAGGATAGACCCCATTCCGGATGGCGTTCATCACCTGGTCGAGGCTGCCGTAAAAGTTTTCTTCCGGGTCGATCTTTCCGTTTCCGTTCATGTCGAGGGGGACTACGTCAATACCCTGATAAGGTTTGCGGGTATTCATATCATAGACAAAATTGAGATTGTTGTAACCGATGCCACCTGCATTTCTCCGGATAGCGTCGGCAACCCCGGGATCTCCGTTCACGCCAAGCCCCTGCAAGTCTTCCTGTTTCTTCCCCTGAAGGAATTTAGCCCACATTTCAGCTGCCCCACATGCATCGGAACGGGTAAACGACTCCAGTTTGACATTCGATCGGGTTCCGGTTGCTTCGCCCCAGGTTTTGATCTTTCCAGAAATAAAGATATCGTAAAATTTTTGCTTTGTGAGTCCATTGGCTTTAAGCTCCTTGATAACCGGGTTTGCCGTATTGATGGTTGGAAAAACGGCATCTTTAGAAACGGCAATGTACCAAGCGCCTTTGGCTCTTTCTTCAGGGCTTACCTCTTTGGAGTACATGCCCAGGTCAACCATCTTCGACAGCGCATCTGCCATGCCTTTCCCGGCTCCGCCTGCCGAGATATTGATGGTTACCTTCGGATGAATCTTCTGAAATTCCTGTCCCCATTTAACAGTCAGGGGATAAAGTGCAAATGCGCCTGAAATGGTGATCTTCCCCGAAAGGTTATCGGCATTTTTGTTGGAATGTCCGGTATCGGGATTGCATGCAGGAATAAGTAAAGTTACGGTAACCATACCGAAAAGGAGGAGAGTTAGAAAAATGTTACGCTTTTTCATCTGTAATAATTTATTTTTCATGGATAAAAGATTTCCAGATAAAAGTACAGGGTTTCTATCTCCTATTCAACAAGAATTGTGGATTTTAGGTGAAAACCTGCAATAATTCATTTTATCAGGTGGTCGATGATGTCTTCCACCCGGATCCCTTCTGCTTCGGCTTTATAATTCCGGATGATCCTGTGGCGGAGCACCGCATGTGCAACGGCCTTAATATCTTCAATATCGGGTGAATATTTTCCATTGATTGCTGCATGGCATTTAGCGCCCAGGATCAGGTACTGGGAAGCTCTTGGCCCTGCACCCCAGGTAAGGTACTGGTTTGATTTTTCATCAGCTTTTGGTGTATTCGGGCGTGTTTTGGAAACGAGGTTCACGGCATAATTGAAAACATTATCCGGAACAGGGATCTTCAGGATCAGCTCCTGGAAGAAAAGAATTTCTTCGGCGCTGACCACAACCTGTGGTGTCTCTAAATGCCGGGATGTGGTGTTCCTGACGACGGTTATTTCTTCTTTGAAGGAAGGATAATCCAGCCAGATATTGAACATGAAACGGTCTAGCTGGGCTTCCGGCAGGGGATAGGTGCCTTCCTGCTCGATGGGGTTCTGGGTAGCGAGCACAAAGAAAGGTTCTTCGAGGTGATATGATATACCCGCAACTGTCACTGCTTTTTCCTGCATCGCTTCCAGCAGGGCCGATTGCGTTTTTGGAGGTGTACGGTTGATCTCATCGGCAAGGATGATATTGGCAAATACAGGACCTTTGATAAACCGGAATTTCCGGTTTTCATCCAGGATCTCACTCCCGATGATGTCGGATGGCATCAGGTCGGGCGTAAACTGGATCCGGCTGTATTTCAACCCCAGGGCCTTCGAAAGCGTGTTCACCATCAGCGTCTTGGCCAACCCGGGTACACCTACAAGCAGGCAATGGCCTTTACAAAAAATCGATATCAACAGATTTTTTACAACATCTTCCTGTCCGATGATCACCCTGGCGATCTCCGAACGTAAAACAGTGTACTTCTGAACAAGGGCGTCAACGGCTTCTACATCCGATTTATAGTGCATATTTTCCATTATAGTTTTTTAATCCATTCCCTTTGAAACGGGCATTTCCGGTATTCCTCGTCGATACTGATGAAAGTCTTTACAATCCTTTCCTTTATCCATGCATTCATTATATTCATCTTTTTTTCATCTAATGCCATCTGGTGGATCTTTGCGTAATCGTCCTGCAGGTTGGCTTTGTGAGGAACGGTCCTGGTCTTCAGGTAATACAGTCTGTATTCTTCCTTTCCCCTCTCGGTCTTATAGAGCATGGGCGCTGAGATGTCGCCCACTTTCAACTTGTCGATCACAAAGAATATTTTGGGATCAAGCTGGCTGGCTTCAAATTTACTGGTGCCTGTCACCGGGTTGATGATCAATCCTCCATTGTTGCGGGTAGGGTCGTCTGAAAACCTGACTACTGCATCTGCGAAAGTGATCTTTTTTTGTTCAAACAGGTTGCCGACGCTGTCGAGTATAGTTTTTGCACGTGTCATACTTGCCAACAGAACCTTTGGCTGAAGAAGAATATGACGAACATTTATATATTCCCCTTTCCGTTCGATCATCTGGATGATATGAAATCCGTCTTCCGTTTCTACGATGTCGGAAATTTCTCCGGGTTTCAGTTTGAAGGCAGCAGCCTCAAACTCGATCCGCATATCGCCTCGTTTGAACATGCCCAGTTCACCGCCTTTCTTGGCTGAACCGGGGTCTTCGGAATACAAAACGGCAAGGGTTGAAAAATCATCGCCCTTTTTAATCCTTTCCTTAAAGCTTTTCAGGCGGTCGATACAGGCTTGTTTTTCGGCGTCTCCGATCACAGGTGATTTCATGATCATGCCCACTTCGATCTCGGATGAGATTTCAGGGATGCTGTCTTTCGGCAGTTTCTTAAGATAAGCTTTAACCTCCGAAGGGGTAATGTTCACATCCTTGGTGATCTTTTCCTGAGATGACTGTACCATCATTTGTTCCTTGATGATATCACGCATCTCCTCTTTGATCTCTGAGATCGACTTCTGGTAATACTCTTCCAGCTTTTCAGGGGAGCCAATCTGGTTAATGAACATTCGCATCCGGTGGTCCATTTCTCCATCTACCTGCGATTCGGTGATCTTGACGCTGTCGATCTGTGCCTGATGATACAGAAGCTTCTGGAAAAGCAGCCCCTCTATGATCTGGCACCTGACTTTCTCTGCACTTCCCTGGATATTTCCCTGTGCACGGAACTGGAGGTACTGGTTTTCAATGTCCGACCGTAAAATCACATTGGCGCCGACTATAGCAACCACGCCGTCAACAATTGAGTCTTTGGCAGTCTGCGGTCTCGCCGGCATCGTTATCCCGGTAGTCAGTAAGATTAATACGATCGCTTTCAGGATTATTTTCATTGATTAATAAATTTCAAAATCGTTTTTCTTTTGCGCCCGTTCAAAGATATCTTCACGCATCTTTTTCGTGAGGTCAATTTTTCGTTTGTTCAGGATGATGTTCAGGATACGTTCTTTCTCAAAACTCAATGGGGAAACACTTTCTTTTATTTTAAAATCTTTAAACCTCACCAGGTAAATAAACGCAGAATCCTGATATTCGAGGTCCCGGTGATTTTTCAGGAACTCTTCCTGGTTGTAGGTTCTAATGGGGATCTGTTTCAGAAGATCATTGAATGGAAGCCAATTTTGGTCATCCAGGAAATAATCGGAAGCATATTGCTCGCATTGGTGCGAAAGCCGGGCCTTGTCGGCCGCTTTGTCCGAATCGAGTAGTTTCCTGAACTGCTTGACATAGACTGATTTTAATGGGAGCTTCACATATTGAAGCTGTACGATGTTATCTTTCAGCAGGAAGTTCTGCTGGTTTGCGTCATAATAATTCTCGATATCCTCATCCGAAACCAGGGTATCCAGTTTCTGTTTTATAAGTTCGTTCTCATAGGCATAGATGATGAGAGAATTCTTATAATTGTCGAGCTGCTGGGTAAAATCCATCTGGGTGCTGGTTAGGTTCTGCTCTGCCTGATGAATGACCAGCCTCTGATGGATCCAGGTATCGATGTAGCTTCTTGCCAGACCGATACTGTCCTTTGTCAGTGTACCCTTTGGAATGACGCTTTTCAGGTCGGATTCGTAAAGGTAATCATCATATACCCTTGCTACGGCATGCTCTGTTTTTTTTTTGAAAAATGAGGAGCATCCCGTAATAACGACCAACAGGACAATGATGAATTTTTTCACAAGGATTTATTTGATGTGTGAAAGAATGTCCTTATTGACCGACACCGTATATTTATTGCGCAGGTATTCCACCCAGATCTTTTCCAGGAAATTCTGGTAATCATTGGTGATCAGGCCGCGGGCTTCATTCAGGGTCTTTCCTTCAGGTGGAATTACTTTCTTTACATTTACGATCACCACGCCGGGATTTGCGGGAATGTCGTTCGACAAGCCGGGAGCCCAAGTCACAGCATCAATATATTTGTTTTCTTTCCTGGAATATTTTCCCGATTCGATTTTCAGGTTCTTGGTCGTATCGACATTGATCTCCTTGAGAAGGGCTTCATCTGTAAGTCCAGACTGGAGAAAGTTTCTCACTTTCAGTGCCAGCTTCGAATCCTTAATGGTATAGATCGTAGCTTCCAGCCTTTCTTCCCACATATAATTGTTTTTATGGCTCTCGTAGAAATCTTTAAGGCCGGTAGTGTCTTTTGTAGCTCTCGACCACACTTTCTGGTCGGTTAAGTCGAAGAGGAGGATCCCGTCACGGTATTCGGCCATAAGGTTTTTAAAATCGGGATATTTTGCCTCAAGTCGTGTGTTTTCATATTTTATCAGGTTGTCATTCAAAAACTCCTTATATGCCTTATCCACAAAGAAAGTGATCTTCTGTTTTTCCATCTTGTGCTGGTTCTTCGCCAAGTTGTTGGCAAAGTCTTTCTGGGAGTAACGTTGGTTATTGATCTGGAACATCGGTTTGGTGAGGTTTTGCGCAAGAGCGACATCCCATTTTCCGGCGAAAATGCTATCGTTGACCACGGTATAAAAGTCTTTTACTGCATCCGGCATTTCCACAAAATTGCTCTCTTTCCTGATCAAGGCGAGCACAGCCTGCTTTGCCAGCTCTGACCGGCTATCCTTCTGGACTTTCTGTTTCAGGTCGGCTTTTTCTTCTTCAAATGTTCCCGGTTTCTTTCGTTCAATGAGGCGGATGATATGCCAGCCATAAGGTGTCTGGACGGGTGTGGAGAAATCACCTTCTTTTGCCAGTGTATAAATGGCATCGATGAACTCGGGTACCATCCGGTTCACGCCGAATTTGGGTAAAACCCCACCTTTTGGAGCGCTGCCTCTGTCATCTGAATATTGTTTTACTATATCTTCCCACTTTGCGCCATCCTTCAGTTTGCGGTAAACGGAATCGATCCTTTGGGTTACACGTATGGAATCGGCATGCATAGCATTTTTTGGGATAGCCATAAAGATGTGCGCAGCAGTCACTTTCCCAAGTGCTTCCCGTTTGCTGGTGACCTTGATCAGGTGATAACCATACTCGGTCCGGACAATCGGGGATACATTCCCGGGTTCTATATTATAGGCGCCGCTTTCAAAGGAATAAACATAGTCGAAGACAGTGAAATAGCCAAGGTCACCGTGGTTTCCGGGGAGGAAGGGATGTTGTTGGTTAGCTTCGCGGTCCCGGGCAGAGGGATCTTCTGAAACCTCAGATGCTAACTTCTCAAAAGCTTCCCCTTTCATGAGCTGTTCCCGGATCTTCGAAATCTTCTGCCAGGCTTCCAGTGTATCTTTTGGCAAGGCATCCGGTGCCAGTTTAACGAAAATATGGCGGGTCCGCAGATCAAAATGCTCGCGGTCATAAGCTTCCCTGACCAGCCGGTCGATGGTTGCTTCATCCGTAAAATAGGGTTTTGCAAGCTGATCACGGTATCCTTTGAGTTCAGTCACAAAGGAGGTAACAGTATCAAAGCCGAGTTCTTCGGCTTCCCGCACTTTTAATTTAAAATTGATGTACAAGGTAAGATAATCTTCCAGTTTCTTTGTATCAATCGGATCACCTTTCTTCATATCATTCTTCTGGTAAACAGCCATGAATTCACCTACTGTGACCGGCCTGCCCCCGATGGTCATGAGAACATCATCATTCTTTACCTGGGCCTTCAACGGAAATCCGATTCCAATCAAGAGCGACATTACAAAAATAATCGTAATAAATTTTTTCATCGTTCAACTGATTTAATTTGATATTTATATGAGTACTCTAAGTATTCAAGTATTCATCCGGTTAACGGCTGTAGTTAGGAGCCTCACGGGTGATTGTCACGTCGTGCGGATGGCTTTCAACAACGCCAGCGAAAGTGATCTTCAGAAACTTTGCTTTCTGAAGTTCTTCCACATTTTTCGATCCGGTATAGCCCATTCCCGAGCGCAGCCCGCCTACCATTTGGTAAATGACTTCCGAGAGGGAACCTTTGTAGGGGACCCTTCCGACGATGCCTTCCGGAACCAGCTTTTTGATATCATCTTCCATGTCCTGGAAATACCGGTCCTTTGAACCCTGCTGCATGGCTTCTATTGATCCCATGCCGCGGTAGGTCTTGTACTTCCTTCCTTCAAAGATGATGGCTTCGCCGGGTGATTCGTCAACACCGGCAAACAACGATCCGGCCATGATCGAATGGGCGCCGGCCGCCAAAGCTTTGACTATGTCGCCAGTATAACGGATCCCGCCGTCGGCAATGGCCGGGACGCCCGAACCTTTCAGTGCTTTGGTGACGGTATAAATGGCTGAAAGTTGCGGGATTCCGATTCCTGCGATGATGCGGGTGGTGCAAATAGAACCCGGGCCGATTCCTACCTTTACGGCATCAACGCCGAGTTTGGCAAGATCCCTGGCAGCTTCCCCGGTGCCGATATTCCCTACGATGAGGTCAATATTGGGAAATGACTTCCGCACTAGTCTTGCCATGTCCATCACATTACGGGTATGACCATGTGCAGTATCGATCACGATGGCGTCCACATCCTCGTTCACGAGTGCAGAAACACGGTCGATGGTATCTTTGGATATTCCTACGGCAGCAGCAACGCGCAAACGACCGCGTGCATCCTTGCAGGCATTCGGCCGGGCCTTGATCTTGATGATGTCCTTGTAAGTAATCAGGCCGACCAGTTTGTTGGCGGTATCAACAACGGGAAGTTTTTCAATTTTATATTTCTGGAGAATCTCTTCGGCCTTCGCGAAATCCGTAAATTCGTTTGTAGTAAAAACCTGCTTGGTCATCACATCGGTGATGGGGCGCAATACATCGCGCTCAAAACGCAGGTCACGGTTGGTGACGATGCCCACCAGTTTATATTGATCGTTGATGACAGGGATCCCGCCAATGTTGTATTCTTTCATGAGGTCCAGGGCATCTCCCACCAGGCCTCCCTCGTTGATAGTGACAGGGTCCAATATCATACCGTTCTCGGCCCGCTTCACTTTCCTTACTTCAATGGCCTGGGCTTCAATGGTCATGTTCTTGTGCAACACCCCGATCCCGCCTTCCTGGGCCATGGCGATCGCCATGGTAGAGTCGGTAACAGTATCCATAGCGGCAGAAACGATCGGGATATTGAGGCGGATGTTTCTCGACAAAAAAGTCGTTACATCCACATCGCGCGGAAGAACCTCTGAATAAGCCGGTAACAGCAGCACATCATCATAGGTCAGTCCTTCACCCTGAAATTTGTCTGAATCCATTACCATTGGGCTGAATATTAGGTGTGCAAAGGTAAGAAAATAATTTATAATGAATATAACAGAAAACCGCCGTTATTATTATTCAGACAGGAAGAAAGATATGAAGAAATCATGCAGATTAAACAATAGTAATAATTATTTAAAGGAAGGATGTGATCCCGATTCCTTCAGTGCAGTTCGTGCAAATGTCGATAGATTTTCGTGAAGACAAAATCTTTTTCCGGAATTCCCGGTAGGCTTCATTCTTCCAGGTTTTTATGAAAGTCTGCTCTTTCACGTTCCCTATCCTGTATCTTGCATCTTTATCAAAACAACAGGGCACTACAGTTCCGTTCCAGGTGATCACGGATGAACTCCACATCCGGAAACAATGATTTGGCAAACGGTTCCGGATCTCATACCGGGGATGACCTTCCTGATCTGTCTTGATCTTCTTATATCTTGAAAATCGACCATCGGGCATCAGCGGATTTCCTTCTTTGAAATCATAAAATTGCGCGGTCTTCAATTCAACTTTATCCACCCCGAGGCCTTTCCCCAACTGCCGGATATGCTTTATCTGGTGCTGGTTGGTTTTCAGGACGAGGAACTGAAGGATGACCTTAGGTTTCTTTGTTCCCCGGGCCTTTTTTTGATTGACGATCTCCTTTATCCCTGTGATAACTTCGTTGAAATTTCCGCCTGCACGGTATTGTTCATAGGTTTCAGCATCAGTGCCATCGAGGGAAATAATCAGTTTGTCGAGTCCCGATTCAAGCGTTGTTCTTACATTTTCAGGAGTCATGAAATGTCCGTTGGTGGAAGTTGAAACGTAGATTTTTTTCGATTTTGCAACCCGGACCATTTCCGTGAACTGCGGGTGAATGTATGGTTCGCCCTGGAAACAGAGGTTCAGGTAGTAAAGCGTAGGAGAAAGCTGATCGACCAGGTTTTGATACAATGCAAGATCAATGATACCCTTGACTCGGGTAAGCAGGTTCATTCCGCTGGGACACTCCGGGCAATGCAGGTTGCAGCGATTGGTAGGTTCGATCGAAAGGCTGACCGGGTTTCCCCAATGAATAACCCTGCGCATCAATCGCGAAAGAAAATAACCCGAAAGAAGTTTAATAAGGTTTAAGAACTTGGAAACCAAATGAAATTACGAATTACGGATTATGAATTACGATTTACGAATGACAGTCACCGCGTCACAGAGTAAAAGAATATTTTTCAACTAAGCAATGCATTCTACAAACCAGCTCGCCAACTCGCCAACTCGCCAGCTAACTAGCTCGTCAGCTCCTTAGCTTTCTCCTGCGCCTTGATTTCCTTCTTCTTTTTCTTCCGCCTGCTGAGCAAGTTCTTCCCCAGGACAAATACATTTGAAAGAATTGAAGATGTACTGATAAGCTCCGTTGTTACGGTTGAAAAAATATTCCTCAATGAAAATGCAGAAAGAAATTGCCGGTAATTGGCCTTGATGTTATCTTCCGTCTTCACCAGTTCCATTTTCAACCGTGCCTGTTCCAACTGCAGTTCATGCATCGAATGGATCTTGCGGATCGTACTCCGCTGAACTTTATTTGTCTTCATCTTCTTCCTCCAATATAATATTTGAAATCTGCGACACCAATGGATCAATAAATATCTTGTTGCGCATTAAAAATACGATGACGCCGATCAGGAGATAAAAACCTGCGACAATGAGCGCTCCGACATATAAAGGTCCCGCATGATCGCGAAACCAGAAAATAAATGCTATGCTGATGAACATGCTGATAAAGAGGAAAACAAGGAACAGGATTATCGAGATGAGCAATGCCGATATGATCAACGATATCTTTTCAGTCAGATTGAGCTTCAGGAGGTCGGTCTTCAAGCCGATATATGCCTTGACGTTTTCGGAGATCTCGCTGAAATTATCTTTTAATGTTTGGGATTCCATGGTTAGTAATGTTACGAATTATTAATACTACAGGTTATTTTCTCGTAACGCGTGACGTGTGACGCGTTACGCGTTACGTTTTTCTGGCTTCACAGGTTCACCCGAGGTTTGCACATTGTCTTCCTCCTCTTCTTCCTCCTCTTCACCTGAAAATACAGACTTTAGCGCTTCCATTTTATTTGTAACATCATCTTCGAAGGTCTCAGCCAGGCTCATAAGCCTCTTCTTCAATCTTTTCCGGGTCTTCGACCCTTTGGCGGGTGCAAATAGCAATCCAATCGCTATGCCTGCAGCCAACCCGGCGATTCCGGCTAACAGGACCTTTGAACTTGATTTTGCCATACTATATCTAATTAAAAGTTACGAATTACGAATTGAGTTATAAAGTTATAAAGTTATAAAGTTTGTAAAGTTTATAAAGTGTTAAGTGTTAAGTTATAATATTAAGTCTTAATTCCTGCATTCTGAATCCTGCATTCTGAATTTCTGCATTCTTTTTTTCGCTACTTCGCTACTTCGCTATTTTATTAACTCGTCCGGTTTTCCGCTCGTCCGCTTTCTTAAAGATCTGGAACTGGCTGAAAAATTCTTCTCCGACGATTCGTAAAAAAGCATACGAAGGTACAGCAATGATCATAGCAGGAATGCCACCGATGCTGCCTGCGGAGATAATGACAAGAAATATCTCCACCGGGTGAACTTTCAGGCTTCTTCCCTGGATCAGGGGGCCATATACTATGTTGTCAATCAAGATAACCACAACCATTGCGAGGAAGACCTTTAACATAGTGGATCCGATGGCTCCATACAAACCCTCGCTTACCACTCCCGTTATACCCAGGGTGATGCCCGTCCCGACTGCTATAAGCGGCCCCACATAGGGAATGATGTTGACGATCCCGGCGAAGAATGCAATAACAAGTGCACCTTTCACGCCCACAATGCTTAGCGTAATGGCATAGGATGCAATCATAACGAGAACATTGATGATCAGGCCGATAAAATAACGCGATAATACCGCTTTGCTTCTCACCATAATATGTTTGACCTGTTCTTCATATTTCTGGGGCGTCAGCAAAAGGATGAAACGGGGAAGCATCCTTACATCGAGAAGGAAACAAAAAGAAAGGAAAAGGATGGTGAATATATAGAAGAGAAGGCTACCCGCAAAGGAAATGACTCTGGTAAGGATGTTCGAAAAGATACTGATATCAAAGAATTGGTTGATGTTGGCTTTAAGCAGGGATTCGAGGGTCCCCCCTTTGGTGATGACCCCATACTGGAGGAGGATATCCTGTAGCCATATAACCTGCGGCCGGTAATAATCCACGAGTTTTGGTCCATTGATGGAAGCTATCATCCTGGTTTCTTTTACAACTAAGGGAATGAAAAAGCTCAAAAGGCCGAATACCACTACCAGGATAATGATCAGTGTAAGAAAAACACTGAGTATATGGGGGACTTTTATTTTTTTATAGTGGATCTTGCAAAACAATTCAACCAGTGGATAACCGATGATGGAAATTATTCCTGCAATGAGAATGCAGATGAGGATTTGCGAAAAATACCAGGCAAGGAAACCAATAACACAAATGATAAGTATGATGAAAAAAAGCTTGTTTTTCTGGTACAAAGTGCTCATACTTCAGATGTTGTTAATAGTAACGGTGTGGATAGATTCCGCATTGCTTCGCGCAATTTTCACCCCGAATATACAAAGATATTGCTCTTTTCTGAAAAACGGATAGCCAGACAATGCATTGTTTGATTAATTTTACAGATCAAAGGTAGAATTTTAAAATCAAAACGGAAAAATAACGGTGATTTTCCAGGCAAAATTATCCCAGGTATTGTTCATCGAATAGGGCCCCCAGCGATAGAATGAACCGATACCAATGGTGTAGAGTTTTAAATCAATAAGTTTGTTGATCAGCAGTCCCGACTCATAATACCCGAGATCCATGGTTTTATAAGGTTCCTGTGAAAGGTTCACATACCGATAGCGTTCCGGGTGATCGAGCCATCCAAACCCGATATCCTGGGAGAGAGCGAATTCGGGATGGAACCATTTCTTTCCTTTAAAGAGCAGGTATCCGAAATCGTGATACAGGTACAAGGAAGTATATTTGCTGGAAAGAAATTCATTCATCCGCATGGTGGCAAAACTGTTCGGTGCAAAGAGGGTGATGAGACGGTAGCTGGCAGTTCCAAAGTACAGGTTGCATGCCGGAACCGGCTGATCTACATATCCGGCATTGACCTGGAAGGTCAGCTTTCCAAGATATTTGATCATAAAGGTCTTACGGACCTTCAGGTCTAGGCGATTGTATTCGAATTGCCCGTCGAGAAGGCCTTTTATGCCGTGTGTATATTGCAGCCAGATCACAGGATAATTGGTTCCGAGCGAGATCTTGTCGTCGATGGTCTGGATGAATTTTTCTTTATAGGCCCATTTCAAGGCTGCAACAAAATCCGTAAACTGGAATTCGTTTTGAAGGATGACTGCATTTCCCACGATAGTTGCAAGATCTGTAGTGGTTGACCTTTTAAAACTTCGGGAAATACCCAAGTTGAATAGCCAGTATTTTCGGGCACGGATAGTCACAGAGAAGTTTTCATTTTCAACACGGTCAAGTTTTTTTACCAGCAGAGGTTGAAAATTCCCACCGAGGATGGAGTTGTAATCATCGAAAAATTTCACATCTCCCGATTCCGCAAGATCGTAGAAATAGCCCCCGCGGACGGAGAAGTCATTGCGCTTGTTCAGCAGGAAACTTGCATCTCCGCCATATTTGGCAGTGGAAATAGCAAACGAGTACTGGTAAAACCCGCCAACCTTAAACCATTTGGCCAGCCGGTCGTTGGTGTGGATTCCAATACCCGCGATCAACCCTTCATAGGTGTTATAACCCATGATCCGGTTAAGGTCAAAATCAAGGAACTTATAAGGAATGCGGCCGGAGAGAATGGTTTTGAGCCCCTTCGCATATTTGTCGAAGTTGGCATCCTTACCGATGCTATCGATGATATGATAGGTCTTGCGATCTTTAACGGTAAGGCTGTCGATCCTGAATTGATTCCAGTACTCTTCCGACCGGTCGATTGCGGCCTTTTCAACTTCCACATCGAGATGATTAAACTCGCGCCTCACCAGTTCAGGATTCAGCACGATATCGCGGATGTAACTTCGCCCTTTGGCAATTGCAGCATATTTCCCGACTTGCAGCATCGTGAATTTGACATCGGTATTCAACTGAACTGGGAACCAGTGTTCACCATCCACAAGTTCATACAATTGTTGTATTCTGATCCGGAGACCTCCCTGATTATGATTGGGCTGTGCGATAACATTCTGTATGGCCCATTTGTTCGTGCTGATCGAGATGACCCCTTTCAGCCCGTCGAAATTGGTTCCTTTCCTTGGCCGGAAGGAGATAACGAAAACCGTATCCTTCGCGGAATAAAGCGTGTCTTCAACCTTAAAAAAGTATTTGCTCAGGCTCCCGCTGCTGATCGGATTTACATAGGTGTTCTGGAAGATCGTAATGAAGGGTTTGTAAAAGGAAAATGACTGGATTTGTGTGGTAAGGAAGACGAAAATAGGGTCCTTGAACCCCGACATTCGCGTGGCGATCACCTGGTTGTAGTTCTTATCTGGTGCAAGGAATTTCCGCTTGGTAACATTCTCCATCAGGAAGAGGAATTGCTTGTTTAATAAGCTCTTTAGTGCCATATCGTTCGAATCTGTCACTGTGGAGTCGATCTTCAGCGTGTCGGTCGCGGGTAAAGAAAATAGCTTCACCTGGCGCTGATGCTTTTTTGTCAGTGTATCCTTGAATTCCTTGTTGATCGAAGTGTCGACTTCCGCAGTAAATACTGTCTTGTCATACGAAGTATAAGAAAACGAACCGAGTTTCTCCGGATCATTTTGATCGCGGTTTTCGATAGCATTCCGGATGATCCGGTGGGCGGGGTTTATACCGGGAAAAATATCCACCTCCGTCAGTTCGATTTCCGTCCGGGTCAGTTGGATCGAAAGGTTCTCAGTTTTCTTCCCGACAGGATAGGTGAGCGGAAGATAACCAACATAGGATAATTGAAGTTTCTGGACAGGATGGGGGCTTCGCAATCTGAATTTCCCGTCGATGTCGGTAGTGCCTCCATACTGGCTATTGTTGATGACGATATTTACAAAGGCAAGAGGTTCTTTTGTTTTACTGTCGGTCACTTTCCCGGAAACATAATAGATACCCTGTCCGGAGCCGACCAGTGAAGCAAGGATCATGCATAGCAGGAAAATATTTCTTGTCGCCCGGACCATAAAGATGTTTGGTTGAAGATGAATGTTCGTAATTTTGCAGACAACAATTTTTCTCACCCGGAAACAGAAATTGGGGAAGAGTTCTTTGATCTTACCAGCCGGGCTTTTACCGGGGATTTTCATTTTCAAAGGTAAGAATCATTTTCAATCCTATATTTTCAGATGGAAAAATATTCGTATTTTTAAACGGCGTTTGACGTTTCGTATTATCCGGTTCTAAAGATCTAAGTTTGAAAAATGATAAGATAACAGCAGTATACACGGCCAAGACAGTGGCAGGGATGGAAGAGATCCTGCAGAGTGAGCTGGACATGCTGGGAGCAGCGAATACACAGATCCTGAAAAGGGCAGTTTCTTTTGAAGGGGATAAGTCCTTGCTCTACCGGGTCAATTATTGTTGCAGGACAGCCTTACGGATTTTGAAGCCTATCCTGGTTTTCCCGATCACAAAACAGGAAGACCTGTACAATAACATTAACCAGATCCCCTGGGAAGAATACATCGGCAACGAAAACAGCCTTGCAGTAGATGCGGTTAACGCCACTTCTGTTTTTACCAATTCCCAATATGTCGCTTTAAAGACAAAGGATGCGGTAGTCGACCGTTTCCGGGAGAAAACCGGTAGCCGCCCTTCCGTGGACCTCGACAACCCCGACCTGAGAATAAACATTCATCTTTACAAAGAAACCTGCACGGTTTCGCTCGACAGTTCAGGCTCATCGCTTCATAAAAGAGGATACCGGCATGTCACCGGGCCTGCGCCGCTCAATGAAGTGCTTGCCGCCGGCCTGATCCAGCTCTCGGGCTGGGATAAAACGGTTCCGCTATATGATCCCATGTGTGGATCCGGGACAGTTCTGATCGAGGCAAATATGTTTGCACGGAACATCCCTTCGGGGTATTTCCGGCCGGTATTCGGGTTTGAAAAGTGGATGGACTTCAATCCCGAATTGTGGAACGAGATCCGGGAAGAAGAAAATGCAAAAATACGGAATACGGATGTCGGGTTCTATGGATCCGATATATCCTCACGGGCGATCGGCACCGCAACGGAGAATGTCGGTTTCACGAGATTTCAGGACCAGATCCACCTGGAAGTTGCAGCATTTGAAAATACACACCCTAAAGGTGCTGCAGGCATGATCATTAGCAATCCTCCTTACGATGAACGGCTTCAAATAGATGATATCATCTCCTTTTATAAGTCAATCGGTGATGTACTGAAGAAAAAATACACCGGATTCGAGGCCTGGATCATCTCTTCCGACCTGAAGGCATTAAAATTCATCGGGTTGCATCCTTCAAAAAAAATCACAGTCTTCAACGGTCCCCTGGAGTGCAGGTTTGTGAGGTTTAATCTCTATTAGGAATGCAGGAATTTAGAATGCAGGAATTAAGACTTAATATTATGACTTAACACTTAACACTTAATACTTTATAAACTTTAAAAACTTTATAACTTTATAACTTTATCATTTTATAACTTTTACTTATTTTTACAAAAAATCACTTTCAGATGAAAAAGATCCTACTCAATCTGGAAAACCTCAATGAGGTGTTTCCTGATGATTTTACACAGGAACAGATCGCCAGGGCCAAAACGCTGTTCTTGAAAAAACTTGCACAAGAGGCCCATTGTTTTTATTCCGGCAAGATCCAGACCGTTCCCAAGGCTCCGGTGGTGGGCTTCAACTGGTTCAACGTCTGGTACACTCCCGGGGTCTCAAAGGTCTCGACCAATATCCGTGAACGTGCTGATTGTTCCTTCGAACTCACCAACAGGGGA
>Ga0224524_1000249_pt1 | contig 23651 bp, 22 predicted proteins | sample CFST75metaG_FD_179895 | JGI IMG/M metagenome (GOLD analysis project Ga0224524, IMG submission 179895) | Peat soil microbial communities from Stordalen Mire, Sweden - C.F.S.T75 | ecosystem: Environmental > Terrestrial > Soil > Wetlands > Peat | place: Sweden: Norrbotten County, Stordalen Mire... | reverse complement strand
AAGGCTGTCCATGCTGGCAAAAACCGGGTCAATCAGCCATAGGACTTTTCCTCCCCGCATGATAAATTGGTCGATCAGAAACTTATCCTTTTCATCGAAGGGTTTCGTGGGTTTTGCAATGATGATGGCCCTGTACTTATTGACAAGCATATCACTCGAGACACCTTTGAGCCTAATTGCAAGGCTGCTGATCTTATGGTTGATTGTGACCCGTTCGACATTGTAGAATTCCGACAAGGCATTCTGTGCGTCCAGGGTTTCAAGCGGTGACAATTCCCCCTGCCCCTGGATAAAAGCGATCTGGGGCTTGTTCGGTTCTACCAGTTTCTGGATGGCGCTTGCAAGGTTATATTCGAGCGATTGAACTGAATTGTTCAACGCTTTATCAGCATCCTGCCCGAGTTGTGACATGACCAACTGTACCGGAACATCACGGGTACCGTAAGTCACGATAGCCCCGGGAAAGATGATCAGCTGAGAGGCTTGCCCCTTCTTATTTACCCGGATCTCAGTGGGCTGTAAACCACGTTCAACAAGTAGTTTATAACCGTCATTGCGTTCAGTGGGATTCGGGTTACTTGAGGGATCTACAAATTCATATTGAACATGTTTACTGTATGCCCTGAATTCATCCAGCATCTCCTTTGTTTCATTGGCCAGCCTGCGGAACCCTGGTGGGAGATCTCCTTCCAGGTAAACCTTGAAAAGCACGTCATCCCGTAATTCTTTCAGCATTTTTTTGGTCGCCGGCGCAAGGGAATAGCGCTTCTCGGCAGTCAAGTCGAGACGGGTAAAAATAAAACCGGCAATGATATTGACCAGCAATAAAATGACGATCCCGAGAAAGAGTTGGATAATGTTGGACCGCTTGATATTTTTCTTTTTATCAGTCATCGATAGTTAACATCTGCCATTAATAATCCCTTTACTTTACAAACTTTATTCGATCCCTCCTTTGTCGGGATTAATTCGACTAAACATTTTGTATCACTTCGTTCACAAAATGTTAGTCTCATTAACTTTATGAACTTTACAAACTTTACAAACTTTCTTACCATTTTCTGCTTTCCAGGGATATCTTGGTCAGTAAGATGAAGAAAACGGAAATACTGATAAAATAGACCAGGTCGCGGGTATCAATAACGCCACGGCTGATGGAAGAATAATGTGCATTGATCCCGATCGATTGTATGGCAAGGCCGATCTTCCCCGAAAGGATAAAGGTGTAAAACAGCTCAAAACCGATGTAGAAGAAAGCGCAAAAGAAAACGGCGATAATGAAGGAAACAATCTGGTTGTCGCTGACCGATGAAGCAAAGATGCCAATGGCCACGAATGTGGAACCGAGAAAGATCAGGCCAATATAAGACCCCCACATTCCACCCATGTCGAGATTGCCAACCGGAAGCCCAAGGCGATAAACAGAGAAGGCATAAATCAGTGTTGGGACAAGGGAAAAGATCACCAGGACAACACCGGCAAAATATTTTGCCAGGATGACCTGGAGGTCGGTTAACGGTTGGGTCATCAGCAATTCAAGGGTGCCGCTTTTCCTTTCATCTGCAAATGAGCGCATGGTGATGGCAGGGATCAGGAAAAGAAAAACGAAAGGTGCAAGAATAAAAAGCCCGTCAATACTGGCATAACCAAAATCGAGCACATTGAATTGCATGGGTATAACCCATAGGAATAGGCCAATCACCACGAGAAAAACGATGATAACGATATACCCGATAAGAGAATTTAAAAAACCATTGATCTCTTTTTTAAATAAAGCATACATAAGCGTTATCGTCTAGGCGTGCAAAATTAGTATTTTTCGGGATAAGGAAATGCCAAAAGAACATCAAAATAGTCATCATCATCCTTTTCTTTCTGTGTCATTAAAAGAGAGGGATGATCCGGAACAGGAACAGAGGATTCTGCTGCTAAGTGATCTGTCGCTGGATATATGAAGAATAATCCACCAACCGGGGTTCGTATTCCTCCTTCAGCAAATGGGATGAGATCATAAAATCGGCCGTTGACCGGTTGCAGGCGGTTGGGATATTGTAGACAACCGTGATCCGGAGCAGGGCTTTTACATCCACATCGTGTGGCTGTGGCTGCATGGGATCCCAGAAAAAAATCAGCATATCGATCAACCCCTCGGAGATCATTGAACCCAGTTGCTGATCTCCTCCCAATGGCCCGGATTTCAGACGGATGATGGGGTTTGTAAAAACTTCCCCTTTTTCAAACATTTTCCCGATGGTTTCTTCAACCATTCTCCCGGTAGTACCCGTGCAGATCAGCTGGTGTCCCAGCAAGGTTCTATAATTGAACTCTACCCATTCTGCAAGATCTTTTTTCCGGTTATCGTGAGCTACAAGCGCAATTCTCTTTGATTTTTCCATTTTTTCTATCTGAGGATGTTATATACAAAATTAAGCAGGATCCAATCCTGGCATCATGAATTAAGGAAGAACTTTTCATCAAAGTTAACCAGGTATAGTTTTTTTGTGGCCCTTGTCAAAGCCGTATAAAGCCAACGAAGGTACTCCAGGTTCATCATCTTTTCATTCAGGTAACCCTGGTCAATAAAAACCGTGTCCCATTGTCCGCCTTGCGTTTTATGGCAGGTAAGGGCATAGGAAAATTTCACCTGCAATGCATTGAAATACGGATTAATTTTCACTTTCTCAATCCTCCCGCGGCGTGAAGAAAGTTCCTCATAATCTTTCATCACCTCCTGAAACAGCCGGTTGTTATCGGCAGAGGATAATGCAGGCGACTCTGACTGAAGAGTATCCAGCATGATCTTCACATCCAGGTCTTTTTCATCCGGGTAATCAATGAAACGAATCGTAACATCGGCAAACCGGAATCCATACATCTCCTCGATCCTGCGGATGCGCAGCAATTCAATAATATCGCCATTTGCAATGAAACGGGTGCCAGAATTTTCCGGCAACCAGAAGTAATTGTTCTTCACGACCATCATATAATCGCCGGTATTGATCTCCTCCTCGAGGAACAAGATCCTCTTCCGGATTTCTTTGTTAAAAATATTTGCCCGTTTATTGGAACGGCACACCACCACATTATTTTCTTTCCCCGACCCGGAATAGGCAGAATTGAGTGCATCTTCCAGTTCTGAACCGTTAATCCTTATTACATCCCGGTGAGCATTGCTGATCAGGAAAAGAGGTAGTCTCAATTCCTGCCGGATGATTTGGTTCCTCACAGCCGTCGCATTCAGCAGTATCCCCGAATGTTTTGCCTGCCTCACTACTTCTGTCAATTCATGGGTATCGATTAACAGGTGATAGGCTTTACGCAGGTATTCGAGATCCAGTGCGGGACTGTGTTCCAGCCCCACCGGGGGAAGTTGGGCGCTATCCCCGATAAACATCATCCTGCATCCTTCGCCACTGAATACATATTCAAACAAATCATCCAGTAGGTTCCTTGATGCAAAGAGGCTGGTTTCCGACAGGGAAGAATGTTGGATCATCGAGGCTTCATCGACAACAAATAAAGTTTGTTTATGAAGATTCTGCTGAAGTTTCAGTGCAATCACTCCATCCTTGGTGGTCCGGGCAAAGTAGATTTTCCGATGGATGGTATTGGCCGGTCTTTGCGCATAGGCTGCAAGTACCTTGGCAGCCCTGCCGGTGGGAGCCATCAGGGAAGACTTTCGCTGGAGTTTCGGAAGGACATTGACCAGCGAACTTACAATGGTCGTCTTTCCTGTTCCTGCATATCCTTTAAGGATAAAAAGCGAATTCGGATCTTTCCAGGAATCGGTAAGGAAAAGCGCAATTTTTTCAAGAACAATCTTCTGCCCATGTGTGGGTTCATAAGGAAATTCCTTCAGCAATAAGGAAGTGACATCAGCAGAATTCATATTATGAAGGTGATCATTCGTAGCGGAGCGACTCGATGGGATCCAGATTTGCCGCTTTCTGTGCAGGGATAATTCCGGAGATCAGGGCTACAATAAAACAAAGGATCACCCCGGTAATGATCCATACCCAGGGAACGATAAATGCGCTCCCGATCAGCAAAGAGATCACATTCCCGATCATGATGCCCAGGAAGATCCCCAATAAACCGCCCATCTGGCCGATAACGATCGCCTCAACCAGGAATTGGTTCCGGATCACCCGTTTGGTGGCGCCGATCGCTTTCCTGATCCCGATCTCACGTGTTCGTTCGGTTACTGAAACGAGCATGATGTTCATCAATCCGATAGCGGCACCAACCAGTGTGATCAAGCCAATGATCGTAGCTGCAAGGGTGACATATTTGATATTTTCGATGAGCATCTTGGCAATATTGTCGCTCTTGGTGATTTCAAAAGTATCGTCAGAACCCGCGGGATCCTGGCGAATGGTGCGGAAAAGGCCCGTTGCTTCGCCAATGCAGGCTTCCAGTTGCTCTTGCTTCTTCGCCATGACATTGATGGAAAATGACATGTTCGGCCGTGAAAACCGTGCCCTGACATTAGTAAGGGGAATATAGCAGGATCGGTCGCCACTGAACCCCATGCTGGATCCTTTCTCCTTCAAGACGCCAACTACCCTGTATTTTCCGGGACCAATGGAAATGACCTGGCCGACCGGATCCTCTTTATTCTTAAAGATATTTTTTACGACTTCCGACCCCACAATGCACACGTTGGAGCCTTGGTTCACTTCATCCATAGTAAAAGCCCTGCCTTTTTCGACCTCATCCCCTGAGGTATAAATATAATTCTCATCGGTACCCATGACTCTGACATTCGGGTTGGTTTTATTCGACTTGAATTTGATCGTTGCAGTTCCGGTGGCACCAACAAAAACGGAAGTATAACCCGGGAAAAAGAATTTTTCCTTGAATTCTGTTGCCTGCCTGAAACTGATCGCTTCGTACAACTTTTGCTTATTCGACTGATCACCCATATGAATCTGCAAGGAACGGTTTCGGATGGTGAAGGTGCTCGAACCCATCATGGAAAAATTCTTTGTAAGGGAATATTTGATGGAATCGGTTGCCGTCAGGATTCCCACCAGTGCCATTATCCCGAAGGAGATGATGAGAATGGTAAGGATAGTCCTCAGGAGATGGCTTCGGATAGAATTCAGGGAAATCCTGAAATTTTCGGTTATCAGGGTATTTTTCATTCTGAGACGTGGTTCAGATTTTCTTTCCAAATGCCAGGTCGCCGGCGTCCCCTAAACCCGGGACAATATATGACTGGGCTGTAAGCTCATCATCTATTGTTCCAACCCAAATGGAAATGTTTTTACGTGGAAGATTCCGCTTAAGGTAATCCAATCCTTCCTGGCTGGCAAGGATGGATACAATATGGGTATGTTTCGGTTTGCCATGCGATAGAAGTTCCTTGTAGCTAAGAACAGCCGAAGCGCCGGTTGCAAGCATAGTGTCACAAAGGATCAGCGTTTTCCCTTCAATATCCGGTGCCGACGCATACTCTACCTGGATGGTAAACGAATGGTCCTTATGATATTTCCGGTAAGCAGAAACAAAGGCATTTTCCGACTTGTCAAACATGTTGAGAAAACCCTGGTGAAAGGGAAGCCCCGCCCGTAAAATCGCAGCCAGCACCGGGTACGTTTTTAGCACTGGGACCATTGCAATACCGAGCGAAGTGACTACTTCCCTGGTTTCAAATTCAAGTTCTTTACTGATCTCGTATGCAAATAATTCTCCCAGCCTTTCCAGATTTCCCCGGAACCGGAGACTGTCTTTTTGTACTTCTACATCCCTTATCTCCGCAATAAACTGGTTGATGAGGGAATTCATAGTGCTTAAAATATTCACCATAGGGGACCGGGTATTTTATGCAAATGTATCAAAAATAAGGATTACCGTAACCTCTTCAAAAAATAAACCATCTGTTTGACCTTTCCCGGCAAGCGATTGATGAGGATCTCGTTGAAACCAGTCTCTTTTGCTCCAAACCCCTTATAGAAACGAGCTACATTGGGATCAGCGGATCCCTCAAAATCGAGGATCAGTGGTTGTCCCGAGTGCTCTTTTATAAACAGGTCTATCAACAGGAACATGGCCCCATTATCACGTGCATTTTTATCCGAAGCTGCAAAATGATAAATGACCCGGTCCCTGTCGCGAAGGAGAAATACTCCTGCACAAAGGGTGTTGTCGGGCAGGTAAGCACCCAGGGTTATACTAAATGTATTTTTCAGGCAATGGGTCATCAGCAAACGAAGCGTATTGTAATGCCGGAACTTCAGAGAACTCTCATTCCGGCCGTAATTGGCTTTGAAAAGTGTGATCAGTTCATCCGGGTCCACTTTCCTGTGGATACTGAGGTTCTGGTCGAGCGCTTTTCGTAAGTTCCGTCGTGTATTCTGGTTGTAGCCGCTGAAAATTGTTTCATATGTTGGGATGAGATCAAGTTCATGATTCAGCCGTGGGATAACGGTGTATTTTCCATTATCGATTTTATTCATTGAATTGAGATGGATGTGGATAAAAGAAAAGCGTGAAGGGATGGACTGGAGGAATTGTTCTACCAATGGCTCCGTAAGATGTTCACGTGAAAAAACCCCCAGTTGCTGAGCGAAATAGGGCTGGTAAATATAACGGATGCCCAATTTCCGGTTCTGTGGCAAAGGAAAGACCGTTTCATAATCGTTCATCTCAAGTGCGTCCCACCCGGGAGATACAATGTCAAGAAACCACGAAAAAGCATACGGTTTCCGGTTTACAGAATTCAGAATACATTCATCCCATTTCTGTTTATCAATCTCATTATGTTTTCTGTAGCTGATCATTCAATCTTCATCATGCTACCGGTATATGAAAGGAGGTCTTCGTATACCTTTCGCCATCCTTTCCAACGCCCGGTTTCATCAAAACTTTCGTTGTGCCATACACTGACAAACTCGCCTTTTACAGCCTTTATTATATCCACAAATGATCTGCCCAACACGATGGCCTCTTCGGGAGACAGTTTTAAATGATCTCTCAGGGTCACATCCATCAGAATAACCGGATGAAGTATCAGTTTTTCTGACCGGTTGCTGATAAGATCAAAGTAAGGAAAGGGATCCGCAATACCTGCCCTGAACCCTGGATTGGAAGCATACCCGAGAGAATAGTCATCGGTAATCCCATACCTGATAAGGTTATGATAAGATCCAGGAAAAGTCACCTTGAGAAAGTGCTGGCGGCTTATACTTATTTCATGGCCAAGGATTTTAGAAAGGCCCCTGATCTCCGAATGAAGAACTTTGGGATGTTTTCCCGAGGTGAGGGAAGGATGTATTCCCATAGTCCCCGAATCATCAAGGCTGCGAAGAAGCCGGCGGAAGGTGTGGCCGGAAAGGGTTACATTGTTGTCATCCCTGCCGTAATCGGCAAACAATACAAAATAGAGGGGATTCAAACCAACCCGCCCATGGATCTCCCGGATAAAATCATATTGTTCAAAGGGATCCTTATGAATACCCAGCAGCACATTCGTCCGATCTGCTATCTTTTTCAGGTTTCCATTCATCAGCGACCTTCCAAAGCCACCGAGACTCCGGACAAAGGTGCGCTGTTTATAGGCATAGGCATGATCAATATCGATGGTAGGAATAAAACGGAATTTTTTTTCACGGAATTGTATTGATGGATAAACCACCCTGATATGATCCTTCAGGAGATCTGTCCATAAGTTCACGACGGGAATCGTTAAGAAATTTCCTGCTGTTGCAATACTGTCGGAAACCCTGAACCTCCCAAACCGGTCGGGAGTAAAGGAAAGATATTCTTCGTACCGTGTAACCATGTAGAAAGCAGCTGCAAACAAGTCAAAGGGAAAGGCCGAACGGTCATCATGGACAGGGAAAAATGCCGGATAATTTTTGAAGGTGAAAAGCTCGAGGGTTTGTGGCTTTACCGACTTCTCCATAAGCAAGCCACAGGAATGGATAAATATACCTTCTCCCGAGGGTTCTGTGGCATATTCAAGGCGGGGACCTGTATAAGAAAAATAGTCTTCGCGACGGTCTGTTACGATTATTTCTGTCCTCATCAAATCCCTCAACAAAAGGGTAAAAATGTATTCTGCCCGTGTCGAAAGCTGTGGAAGGTAAACCATTAACTTTTCCATAGACTGTTTCCTGAAGCCAAGGTACGAAAAAAATCAACAGGAAGCACAAGTGCAAATGGAACAAGAAAAATTTTTGTACCTTTGATTCCACATAAAGTAATCTGCCGTAATTTTTATGGAGAATTTCATTGTATCTGCCCGAAAATACCGTCCACAAACCTTTGATATGGTGGTGGGACAGAAATCCATCACAAATACCCTGAAAAACGCCATCCGGAATAACCAGTTGGCGCAGGCGTTTCTGTTCTGCGGACCAAGAGGAGTCGGAAAAACAACCTGTGCACGAATCCTGGCAAAGACGATCAATTGCGAAACCCTTTCGCCTGCCATGGAAGCATGCGATAAGTGTCAATCCTGTGTTTCCTTTAATGAAAATGCTTCTTTCAATATCTATGAACTCGATGGCGCTTCAAACAACTCTGTAGATGAGATCCGGAACCTGGTGGATAAGGTAAGGATTCCGCCTCAGATGGGAAAATACAAGGTTTACATCATTGATGAAGTCCATATGCTCTCGGCCTCCGCTTTCAATGCTTTTCTCAAGACCCTGGAGGAACCGCCTGCCTATGCAAAATTCATTCTTGCAACCACAGAAAAACACAAGATCATACCCACCATACTTTCCCGATGCCAGATTTTCGACTTTAAACGGATCACGGTGGAAGATATCGCCGGGCACCTGAATTATGTTGCCACAAATGAAGGAATCACTGCGGAGGAAGATGCCCTTCATATCATCGCTCAGAAAGCAGATGGAGCCATGCGCGATGCTCTCTCGATCTTCGATCAGCTGGTTAGTTTTGCAGGTCACAACCTGACTTACGAAACCGTTCTGGAAAACCTGAATGTACTGGATTATGAGTATTTTTTCAACATCACCGGACATATCCTGAGTGGAGACATCTCCTCCACCCTGCTTACCATCAATGAGATCCTCGATAAAGGCTTTGATGGTCAGCATTTCCTGATCGGTTTCGGCGAACACATCAGGAACCTGCTCGTATGCAAAGACCCTGTCACCGTTAAGTTGCTCGAAACAGCCCCAACCATCCGGAACCGTTACCTTGAGCAATCGGCCCTTTGCCCTGTGGATTTTCTTCTGAAGGTATTGGAAATAAACAACAAATGCGACCTCAACTACAAGATCAGTAACAACAAACGCCTGCACCTTGAACTGGCCCTGATGCAGATGTGCATCATACTCAAAAACACTGAGAAAAAAACACCTGATCCTATACTCGCATCCCAGCCAAGACCTGCAGAACCTGTAAAACAGAAGGAATCAAAAGCCTTCCCCGGAACCCTGTCGATCAAAGACATGACTTCTTCTCAGCAAAAGGAGGCAGAAAATAAACCACACCGGGTCGAGGAAAAAACCGGGGAATATTTCACTGTAGCCTCTTTCACCCTTGAACAATTGGAAACTGCCTGGGACCAGTTCAGTGAATCTTTACGCAGTTCGATGCCGCCTTTGTCAACAGCGCTGAAGAAACACCGCCCGGTATTAAAAGAAGATTTCCTGATCGAATTTTGTGTGGATAATAAAGTATTGGCTGAAGATTTGAACCAAAAGCGGAATGACCTTCTGAAATTTCTGATATCAAAGCTGAACAATACGAAGATCCAACTGCAGATCATAGTACCCGATCATCCCATCGGGTTAAAGCCTTACACCGACCGTGAAAAATTCGGTAGGATGGCGGAGAAAAATCCCGGATTACTGGGTTTGCGGGAACAGCTGGACCTGGAGATAGACAGCTAAATTCAAAGTACGATTTACGATTTACGAAGTACGAAGTACGGAGACTCCTTTCACATCAAATAATCCATCAGCCAGCCGAACAGTATATTGCATCGGCGAAACAGTGCTTGATATTATTTTCAGCAACGACCAGCTGATAGCTGCAAAACCCGGTGGTTCCATGTTGAATACCGCTGTTTCACTGGGACGCGCGGGAATCCGCGTTGAGTTCATCAGTGAAATTGCCGCCGATCAACCTGGTGAGATGATTGTCAGGTTTCTTCAGGAAAATCGTGTCGGCACCTCATACATCAATCGTTACACAGACGGGAAAACGACACTCGCCCTGGCCTTCCTCAACGAACAGGCAGATGCCGGGTATTCATTTTATTCTGAGTTGCCAAAGGAAAGGTTAGCGGGAAAGTTGCCGGTTCCCACGGGGGATGATATTATCCTGTTCGGTTCATTTTTTTCACTGGCTGACGGAATAAATGAAAAACTAACAGCTATTCTTTCCGCTGCCAGGCAAAACAATGCCCTGATCCTTTATGATCCCAACTTTCGCCGGCCTCATCTCGCTGAACTTCCACGGGTAATGTCCCGTATCATAAAGAATATTTCCTATGCCGATATCATCAGGGGATCGGATGAAGATTTTCTTCATATTTTTGTAGTCCGGGAACCCCGGGACGCTTATTCAAGGATCCGGACAAGGGATAACCAGGTACTGATTTATACTTGTTCGAACGAAGATGTCAGCATCCTGACGGGGAAGCAGGTGATTTCTGTCGCGGTACCCAGAATCGAACCGGTGAGTACGATCGGGGCAGGAGATTCGTTTAATGCAGGAGTGATTTATGGATTCATTACGATGGGGATCGCTCGGGAAAAGATTCCTATTCTGTCTGCAGTTGATTGGGAATGGATTGTCGGGAATGCAATCCGGTTTTCGCAAAATGTGTGCATGAGCCTTGACAATTATATTTCGCATGATTTTTTAATTTCTTTGGAAAAATGATTTCAGCGTTGTCGCGGTTTCTTTTACGGTTATTCGGTTGGCACACAAACGCTGTTTTGCCTGAAGGCGTTGTTAAAGTCATCATGATCGTTGCTCCCCATACCAGTTATTGGGACTTTGTCGTTGGCCGGATGACTTTCTGGTCATCGAAGCTAAAGATACGGGTTTTGATAAAAAAAGAGGCATTTGTTTTCCCTTTGGGTTGGCTTCTTCGCAGGCTGGGTGGGGTACCGGTTGCCCGGGGGCAAAAAAACAACCTGGTTGAGCAGGCAACCGACCTCTTTCAAGAGAATCCGACTATGGTAGTGGTTATAACACCTGAAGGGACACGACGAAAAGTACGCCATTGGAAGAAGGGGTTTTATTACATTGCAATGGCAGCAAAAGTTCCGATTGCGCTTGCATTTATCGATTACGGGACAAAAACCGGCGGCATCGGCCCGCTCTTATATCCTACCGGTGATTATGAAAAGGATCTGGCAGTTATAATGGATTTTTACCAGGATAAAAAAGGCCTCCACCCCGAAAAATTCAATCTGAATATCCTTCAGCAACAAAAATAACACATGAAGATATCCAAAGCATCTATCCATACCTTTTTCGAAACACGTTAGCTAGCGATTGCTTTGGTTATCTAATAATAATTCCTACCTTTGCAGCCCATTTCGGGAGTTTAGCTCAGTTGGTTCAGAGCATCTGCCTTACAAGCAGAGGGTCACTGGTTCGAATCCAGTAACTCCCACCAGGAACGGAAGTCGCCACAAAAGGCGACTTGTTTTTTTTCGCCTTTTGCGTATGCGCGCCAATTCCCACATCCACACCCACACCCACACATCCAGCATCCAGCATCCAGAATCCAGCATTCATTCTTCATTCTTCCCTGCACTCTCATCACTGTTAATTTTTCTCATTACTTTTGTTTTTTTCTTTTTATCACAATCATTTGGGAAGAAGATATACAACCGGCACTCTGTTATTGTTCCTTGCAATACTTTTTTTTGCCGGGTGTAATGTAACCCATAATCTTCCACCGAATGAACATCTGCTGATCAAGAACAAGTTCAGGATCGCTTCCAATAAAGTTTCCAAAGATGAACTTTCAGGATATCTTCAACAGGAGCCGAATTCTAAATTATTGGGCCTCTTCAGAGCCAACATCGCATTCTACAATGCAGGTTCAAAAGGCAATGATACCAAGTTTAAAAAATGGATGAGAACCAAGCTGGGAAGACCACCCGTATTGCTGGATTCAAACCTTACCACGATTGCAAAGAAGCAAATGGGGCTCTACCTGGCAAATAAAGGATATTTTAATGCGAACATCAAAGATTCTGTCATCCTCCATAAGAAAAAAGCCATTGTGGTTTATATGATCCGGCCCAATATCCCCTATACTATCCGCAGCATACGCTATGCAATTGCCGATACACAACTGGCAAAATTTGTTTTCCTTGATACTGCAAGAGCCCTGATCCATGCAGGTCATAACTACGATACATACCTTCTTGACGGGGAACGCAGCAGGATCACCAATGCACTCATGAATCACGGCTACTATCATTTTTCCAATTTATACATCCGCTACCGGGTCGACAGTACATTCAACAACAAAAAAATGGATGTTACCATCGAAATCCGGAACCCTGTCATTCCTTCCCTTCAGTACCTGGGAACTTTTACCGAATCGAAACATGCCCGGTATATCATCGGAAAAATACTGATCTACCCAGAATACAGCCTGCTGCAGTCGGATACCCTCCGGTACGACACCCTGATGGTCACATTCAAACCATCGAAGCATGACACGACAGATAATACCTACTATTTTCTTTTCAAGAACAAATCCCGGTTGAAACCCCGAACCCTGGCGCAGATGATCTTTATTAAAAGCGGAACCTGGTTTAACCTCAGCGATGTAAACCAGACCTATTCACAGTTAGCTTCGCTCCAGGTTTTCAATTATATGGATATCCAGCTGCACGAAGCTTCCGGAACCGGGCCGCAAAGCCGCGATAAGCTCAACTGTAAGATCCTGCTTTCCCGTGCTCCGGTGCACTCTTTTACCATCTCTACCGATGGTACGAACTCATCAGGGGCTTTCGGGGTACAGGGAAGCATAAACTATATGAACCGGAATATCTTCAGGGGAGCCCAATTATTCAGGATCAACCTCACCGGTGCAGCCCAGATGCAGGGCAACTTCGGCCCCGAAACAACAAAAAGACTATTCAATACCCTCGAATTCGGAGTTAATACGAGCCTGACCTTTCCCCAGTTCCTGATCCCGGTCAGACCCGAAAGACTGCCGAAAACATTCAAGCCCCGCACCATGATCTCCCTGGGTTACGACTTTCAGACAAGGCCGGATTATTATCGTCATATTTCCAATATCTCATTTGGCTATACCTGGAACCAAACAGACAAGATAAAGCACGTGCTCAATCCTGTGGAAATCACCCTGGTGAAAATCTTCCCCGATTCGACCTTTACCGCTTCTCTTGACAGCATTACTGATAAAAGACTTAAAAACCAATACACCGATCACCTTGTTGCCGGGCTGAAATATACATTTACTTACAACGGGCAGGATGTTAACAATGTCAAAGATTTTTTCTACATCCGGTCCAATTTAGAAACCGGTGGAAACCTCCTCTATGGCATTGATGAAATCTTTAAAGCGCCAAAATCATCTTCCGGTTATTATACTCTTTTTAATCTTCAATACTCACAATTTGTTCGTCCCGATCTGGATCTGCGGTTTTATCATTTTTTCTCCAAAACCAGGTTGCTGGTTACACGGTTTTATGCAGGTTTTGGCATTCCTTATGGGAATTCCACTTCCATTCCTTTTGAAAAGGCATTTTTTGCCGGCGGGGCAAATGATCTCAGGGGTTGGAAGATGGGAACATTAGGGCCTGGTCATTATCACAACGACACCCTCGCTAATTCATTCGACCAAACCGGTGATATGCAATTGCAATTGAATCTTGAGTACCGTTTTCCGGTCTACAAGTACTTCCGTTCAGCATTTTTCATGGATATTGGGAATGTGTGGCTTCTTCATGATACCCCTGACCTGCCCGGCGGGATATTCCAGCTAAAGTATTTCGTGCCTGATATCGCAATCGACGTCGGGATCGGGATCCGTGCTGATTTTGATTATTTCATCATTAGATTCGACCCTGCTGTTCCCATCAGGGTTCCTTACTACTTTTCAAACAACCACTGGTATGCAGGGAAACTCGGAATATCCGACATCATCTGGAATTTCGGGATCGGGTATCCGTTCTAATGGATCGTATTGAGGTCCTGAACGGCGATCAAACGGTCATACTGAACCCCGGCGGGATGATAATACACCCAGATGGTATATTCATTTTCTGTTTCCCAGTGATTTCCTTCAATGAGCGATTCGTCCGACCTACCGGTTTTGTTGTCTTTAAAAACGTAAAGATAATTGTAGTACCCCTGTTTCACGAATAACGTCTTTTCATACCCTTTCCGCTGAAAATCATAATTCATCCTGCTGCTGTCATTGAGCTGCCAGTCGGTCACGGCTCCAAGGATGTAGATCTGGCCATTACTTAAAGGTGCTTCAAACGGGAGAAAAAAGTGAACATGGGCATAATCGGCCTCGATGTCGCTGTTCTGGGCATGTTCCTCATTCTTGATCAGCTTCCGGCCATTGATCTCTTTATCTGTTATATAATTTTTAAAGGTTCTCCGCAAATCATCCAGCAAATACACATGGTATCCATTTTTATCATAATCGATTTTCCGGATCCGTTCCGACTGGTACAACAGACTTTTTATATCGAATGAACGGAATTCATTTCCCCCGTTGAACAAACTCTGAGGCTCATCGGTATAATCCAGTGACGATCCCCTGACAAACCTGGGCATAAGCCCCCTGATCGCATTATCCCAGCGGTCATTCTGTGTAATCACGATTTTAATCTCCCGTGTCGGGTCATTGATCGTCATCCCGTTGTATTCCAGCGTAAAATCCACCTGCTGCCGGGTGAACCGGTCGTTTACATTGTTTGCCTGATGTGCATTCCCGGCAACCGAAAGGGCCATATTCTCCACAGCCATGAACCTCCAGGTAAGCATTATATTGGAAGGATCATCGAGGTAAACAATAATTATGTAATTACCTGAAAGTTTCGGACGCAGGTTTGAGGTTGGAAATACCAGGGAATAATGGGTGAAATTCGTGGTTGTATTATAGGAATAACCAAAATCGTTGATCGCATCATCCTGGAACCCTACGATATAATCCGAGATCAATAGCTCTGAAGAAGTAGTCCAATCTGCTTCACAATGGCGGATGGTATAACGAAACCGTTTCAGGTCAGGATCCAATTCATCAAAGGAAAGTTTCAGCCGTTCACCCGAACTGATATTCATCACAGGTGCCGACATTTCAAACCCATCTTTGTAAAGTAATACAGTTTTGATCATGTTACCATAAACCCGGTTGACATTTGGAAGCGTATCCGGGACCTGGGCCACTGCCAGGTTCATTCCGGTTACAAGAAAAAACGGAAGAAAAACCAGGCTTCTTTTATAAAATGGCTGAAGGATCTTCATAAGATCAAAGTAATCATGAGATATAACGTAAGGTTTATTTTTTTCTTCTCCGGAATTCGGAACAAACAATAGCTGCGGCAATTGATGCATTCAACGACTCTGCGTGGTCCCGGACGGTAGCTGTTGTATAATAAGGAATGCTGATTTTATCCGTAACCTTTGAAACAAGCTCCGGGGAAATCCCGGAGGATTCGCTACCGATAAGAATGATCCCCTTTGGATCCAGGCTCATCGAATAAATGTTTTCCCCTTCCGGGAAAGTACCATAGATTTTAATTACCGGATCCAGGGAAGAAAGAAATTCCGGAAGGTTGAAATAAGCTACACTGACCCGTGCTACCGATCCCATAGTAGCCTGAATCACCTTCGGGTTGTAAAGGTCAACGGTGTTTTCAGAGCAAATGATCGATTCTATTCCAAACCAATCTGCGATCCTGATAATGGTTCCCAGGTTCCCCGGATCTTTGATGTCATCGAGTACCAGCACGATGTCATGGATTGCAATAGCAGGAAGGATTGGCGTTGCAGGGATTTCAGCGATTGCCAGTGCCGGGCTGGGAGAAGAGAGCGCTGTGATCCTATCCATTTCCCTCTCTGAGATTTCCGTGAACGGAATATTTCTTGAATGGAGGATGCTTTCATTGAGTTTCAGCCAGTCAGCAAGTGCATAAACGTCTACAACCTTGTATGGGCTTTCAAGGATATCTGTGACCAGTTTCGATCCCTCCGCCAGGAACTGGCGATGGATTTCCCTGAACTTTTTCTGTTTCAGGGAATGTATGTGTTTTACCTGGTTTCTGGAAAGCAATAATATATCTTCTTATTCGGCGAAAACTTCAAAATTGATTTCGAGCTGAACCTCTTTATGAAGAATGATCCTGGCTTTGTATGTACCCAATTCTTTAATATGTTCGCCATCGACATGAATTTTTTTGCGGTCGATATCAAACTTGAACTGGTCTTTTAATGCCTGTGCGATCTGAATTGCGTTTACGCTTCCGAAGATCTTCCCCGATTCAGCAGCCTTGGCGCCAATCCTAACGGTAATATTCTTCAATCCTGCTGCAAGTTCTTCTGCTTCATTCCTGACTCTATCTTCCTTGAATGCTTTTTGCTTAAGATTTTCAGCCAGGATTTTTTTGTTGGTTTCCGTAGCAAGAATCGCGATTCCCTGGGGGATCAGGAAGTTTCTTGCATATCCCGGTTTAACATTTACTCTCTCGTTGGTATATCCCAGACTGGGAACATCCTGTTTTAAAATAACTTCCATTTTTCCTCCCTATTTTAAAAGATCTGCTACATAAGGCATTAACGCTAAGTGTCGTGCCCTTTTAATTGCCTGTGCCACTTTCCGCTGATACTTGGTTGAGGTACCGGTGATTCTGCGGGGGAGGATTTTCCCTTGTTCATTCACAAATTTCAGTAGGAAATCTGCATCCTTGTAATCGATATACTTGATACCACTTTTTTTGAACCGGCAGTATTTTTTCTTTTTAGTATCAACTGCAATCGGGGTTAGGTATTTTATTTCGCCGGCTTGTTGTGTTGCCATTTTTTTTCGTTTTTACGTTCGACAATTGGGTTATTCTTCTTTTTGTTTTTCTGTTTTTGCCTTGTTTCGCTTCTTTTCATTGTAAGCGATAGCATGTTTCTCAAGAGCAACGGTCAGAAAACGCAGGATGCGCTCATCCCGCTTGAATATCACTTCCCATTCACGGATCATTTCCGGTTCGGATTTGAATTCGATCAAATGATAGAATCCGGTTGATTTTTTCTGGATGGGATAGGCGAGCTTTCGCAAACCCCAATTGTCCTCGTGGACAATCTCCGCCTGTTTGCCGATCAGAAATTTCTGATACTTTTCTACCGTTTCCTTCATCTGTTCTTCAGATAAAACGGGAGTCATAATGAAAACGGTTTCATACTGGTTCAACATCTGTTTGATTTTAAATGATTAAGATTTTTTAACGGACGGCAAAATTAGAAAAAAGAACTGAATTATCCAAACGGAATCACCCGGAAATTTAAGAACTGGATTCAGACCGGGAAATTTGAAAATCCAGATCCTGGATCCTGGATGCTGGATGCTGGATAATTCATACTTCATTCCCAATTCCCCGATTCAACATCTATCCTCACCCTTTACTCATGACACTTTTACTCACACAACCAGGATCCAGCATCCAGCATCCAGCATCAAAATTCACTTCTTCTGCCCGAATTCCTGGATCCACTGGTACATATCTCCTTTAAACCCGCTGGTATAGCATGCCACATGAGTCCATTTCGGATCGAGCAGGTTATAACGGTGTCCATATTCCGGGATGCCCGAATCGATCAGCAGTTGGATTACGACATCCCTTGCGGTAGGTTCCGGGTATCTCCCGGCCAGGTTCTCACTTCCCGTTATCATCAGGGGTGAATATTTCCGGATTCGCTCCCAGGGCCAGGATCCGTCGCTTCCCCGGTGCCCCAGTGACCAGTTGTGCCGGTCCTGGTCAAGCCCATGCTTGCGCGCCGCTTCATAGATTCCCTTATCCGGTTCCAATATGGATAAGGGGGGAGAACTTTTCAGGTCCTTCAACAAACTTTCGATGGCATGAACTTCTTCTTCATATTCATTGGACCAGACCGTATCCACTTTTCTTTTTCGCTCAACACTATTTATTTTTTCATACTGGATTGATAGCGAATACTTCTGTTTCCCTTTCCCGAAATGATCGAGGTTTAGTTTTGCCAGCTCATAGTCGTAGTTGAGATACTTGATATACCCGGAAGGATCACTGCGAACAAGGTTGATCTCGGCAATCATCTCCTTCTCGATTTCTTTCATATAGCTGCAGTTCCGGGCAGTATTAAGCGCTACTTCATCCTGTGAAGAGCCTGAAAAAGAATAGAAAAGCAGAAAAAAGATGACCAGGTCAAGGTTCTTCCGATATGGAATTAATAGGCGCGATCCACGACCATTCTTATATTTCATGGTGTTGCTCTGTTTTTGATATGAATGCGAAGGTAGATTCAGGGCATAGGCGATCGTATTTATATAACGCAGTTTTCGCCCTTCCATTGTTAAAGATGAAGAGAAAATAAGGAAAAGGCAGTAACCCTGATTTCAGAATAACCACAGGAAAAAACCTGTCGGGAAACACCTGCCCCTTACCTGATTGCAAAAACAATGATCACTCCGATGATCACCAGCAGGTAAACGGCAAGGATAACGATAGTAAAGATCCCGACGTAACGAAAATGTTTCTTCAGGTATAGAATTGCATGGGCCATTAGTTCGCCGGAAGATCCTCCTGAACCGATCTGCACCAGCGATTGTTTGGCATACCTTGAAAACTGGTACATGTATAAAACCGGGAAAAAATAAATCAACGCAAAAAGAAGATAAAAGATCCACATCAAGGGTCCCATTATCCCGAGTTGGTCATATTGAAAAGGTGGCCGGAAAAATGAGACCACCAGCATAATAACTCCAAGGAATAAAAGCAATCCGATTGCCACAAACCCGAGAATGGAAAGGAATTGGGTCCATTTACGGATTTCATTCAGGTGAAGAAGTGTAATGCCTTCCAGTTCGATTTTTTGATCTTTTATCTCAACATAGTTTTCAAGGATACCGTTTGTTTCCATCGGAGAAAAATTAAAAGTTAAAACTCATCAGGGGATAATACTTTACATAACCGAAGTAAATGTAAATATTTTTTTTCAGCGCGCCTCTGGCAGTTATAATATTTCTTTACATTTGACTGCCCAACCGGGTTTACATCAACGGTTCAATCCATTCAATTAAAATGCAGCATCAGAATTACCCGAAGGTTGTTTTGTATTGCCTGGCTTGCCTTATGCTGGCTTTTTTTGCTAGTAACCGCCTGTTCCGCGGTGACCTTGCGGGTTGGAAACTGATCATTTCCAGTGATGGGCTCGGTTATTATGCATACTTACCTGCGTTGCTGATCGATCATGATGTCACATACTACAAGGTGACCGAAAGAGAAAAAAGGATCCTTGGGTATAACAGGTATGACCCCGGTTACCTTGTGAAATCCGGCAACAGGGTGGTGAATAAATACTTTGCGGGAGAAGCATTGCTGTTGTTACCCTTTTTTCTTCTTGCAACCTTCTTTTCCTGGATCGGGGGGATTGAAATTACGGGATATTCTTTCTTTTTTCAGCTTTTTACAGGTTTGGGAGCGCTGTTCTACCTGTTTCTCGGACTCTGTTACCTGAAAAAAACATTGCAGCATTTCAGAATACAGCCCATCCTGTCAGCTATTATCATCGTTACCATTCTCCTGGGAACGAATCTCTTTTATTATTCGATGTGGCAACCCTGCATGTCGCATGGTTACTCCTTTTTTGCGATCAACGGGTTTCTCTGGTATTTTTGCCGTGCAATTCAAAGTCCCAGGCTAAAGTACATTACGTTTGCAGGATTATTTCTTGGATTAACCGTGCTGATCCGGCCCACGAATGGCATCGTCATCATACTTCTTCCATTCCTGTTCAATACGGGAGAAGAAGCCCGGACGCTGGCCGGGTTTCTGCAAAAAAGGAAACCTGCTGTTCTTCTTTTCCTGGCAACTTTCACCCTCGTGGTTTCGATCCAGTTTATTTTATGGCATATCCAGACCGGCCATTGGTTTATCTGGTCGTATAAGGATGAAGGTTTCCTCTTTGGGCATCCGCAAATAAGCAATGTGCTTTTCAGTTACCGTAAAGGGCTTTTCATTTATACTCCGCTGATCTTTTTGGCCCTGCTGGGATGCTTCCGGCTGGCATTCTGCAATCTTTCCCGGTTTTTCAGCATGGTTTTCTTCATCATCTTCAGCACTTATATCATCGCATCCTGGTGGAACTGGTATTATGGGGATAGTTTCGGGGCAAGGGCTTTCATAGATTATTACGGTATTTATGCCCTCCTGCTGGCTATTTTACTGAGCCACAAAGAAACCAAAACCGGTACAACGCTGGTACTCCTTCTGCTCTTTCCATTTGTTGCTTTAAACCTTCTTCAGACTTGGCAATACACCCATTACATCATCCATCCTTACAATATGAACAAGGCAAAATACCAGTATGTATTCCTTAAAACCGATTCGGTTTACCAAAAGTGTCTTGGCGGAAATGATGAAATTCCCGGGTATAATATGGACATGGCTCATCCCTGCAAATTGTACCAGACCAGTTTTGAAGAAGTTTCAGATGGCTGGAAGCACTCTTTTAATAAAAATGTGCCTTACGCACTTTCGGGCAGGTTTGTCGGGTACCTGGATTCCCTCCATCCTTATAGCGCAACTCTTGAGGTAAAACCCGAAGAGTTATCATCTTACCCGGCGTTATTTTACGTAGAAGGAAGCGTCTGGATTCGCGATAGTATTAAAGGATCGTCAGATAAAGCATTGTTTGTCCTGAGCATGGACAGCCTCGATCAGCGCGGGAATTACTGGTATGGATTCCCTGTCAATGATGTTCCGGATAATCTGGTTGGGGTATGGAGAAATTGCAGGTTTTCCGTGACATTGCCTGAATTCAGGATTCCGGGAAAAATTTTAAAGATCTATATCTGGAACAGCGGGAAGAAGCCGGTAATGATCGATGATTTTTCCGTAACATTTTTTACGGAGAAAAGAAAACGGTAACGAATTAAGGATTAGGATTCCTGTAATAAAATGATGGCATATGCCGAAAGGCCTTCTTCCCTTCCGATAAATCCCAGCTTTTCGCTTGTCTTGGCTTTTATAGAGATCCGTGATTCATCAATATACAGTACTTCAGCAAGCGTTTTTATCATTTCCGGCACATAGGAACTGATCTTAGGATTCTGGAGGACGATGGTCGTATCCAGGTTCCCGATGGTATATCCTTTCTCCAATACAAGGGTCAGGGTTCGCTTCAGCAGCACCTTACTGTCGATATTTTTAAATTCAGAAGAGGTATCCGGGAAATGGGTTCCGATATCACCCAATCCGGCTGCCCCGAGAAGCGCATCACAAATAGCATGAATGAGGACATCGGCATCGGAATGACCGGTGGCGCCTTTGTCGTGAGGGATCCGAATTCCGCCAAGCCAGAAATCACGTCTGGCTTCCAACTTGTGTGTATCAAATCCGAAACCAATACGGAACATAGCTGATGAATTGATGAATTGATGAGCTGATGAGCTGATGAGTTGTTAATTGGTATTTTTAACTCGTGAGCTCGTCAGCTCGTTAACTAATCTTTGGATTGTTGCTTATCCTTGTCTTCTGCTTTATCGAAGTTAAACAGAAGCGTAAATTGCATTGTGTTCTGAAGCGGGTTGTTGCTCTTCACAGGAACCAGGTAGGAAAAATCGAGGCCGAATACATTGTATCGCAATCCTGCACCGATGGTAAAAAATTGACGGTCGCCTTTGTTTACATTTTCATAGAAATAACCGGCCCGGATCGAAAATAATTTGTTATACCAGTATTCAATGGCAGGTGAAATGGTCCATTCCTGAAGTTCTTCATTGAACCCTCCTGGGGCATCATAGAATGACTGGAGCATTCCGGTAACCACTGATACATTCGGATCTTTTCCCTTGGCGATCTCGCCCTTAATCGGGTTTCCTGATGAGTCGGTCGCATAAATGGGGGGAGTAGGAACGAGAAGTTTATTCAGATCCACCGAAATAGTGAGCCTGTTGTATTCATCAATATCCATGGTAAAGGATGGGCCCAGGCGAAGGTTGGTAGGGATAAAGTCACGGGTGATCGATGAACTGCTATAGGATATTTTTGCTCCTATATTGGAAATATCCAGCCCGAAACTGAACCAGGATGCTGTAAGGCCTTTGATCTCTAAATCCTTATGATAATATAAGGAAACATCTGCTGCACCCGATGTACCGGGCCGCACATTCTCGATGTATTTTACGGGAACCAGATTCGAATAGATGAAACGGCCTGCAACCGCACCGGAAAACGAAGGGGAAAACTTCCTGGCATAGGTAGCATCAATTGCCCATTCATTGGGCTTTACATCTCCAAGTTCCGTTCCCTGGTCATTTGTAAAAGTGACAGTCCCCATCGAAAAATATCGCAGCGAAAGAGCAACGGCTTGCTTGTCTCCAAATTTTTTGAACCCGGCAACTGAGGCAAGTCCTATATCATTGACCAATCCTCGTAACCAGGGAACATAGCCGATCCCAACTCCAAAATCCTTATCGCAGAAAGCATATTTTGCAGGATTCCAGAACATGGAATAAACATCCGGTGATGATGACACCCCTGCGTCGCCCATGGCACCACCGCGTGCATCCGGCGCGATCAGCAGAAACGGAACTGCCGTGGTGATTGGGTTTCGTTGGGAAAATACATTGGATGTAAAAAGAATACAGGCGAGTAAAATAAAATAATGGATCTTCATTTGTTGCATTCGAAATTATGTTAAGAAGTTAAAATTATGAGTCAGCATAAATAACGAATTATTTTTCCCGATATTGCCCGGGTTCACAAAAATTGCGCTCGAATAAGGGTTATCTCACAATAACTATTTTTTGAGAAGCTTGGGCAAAACTTCCGTTCGAACCTTGCAGAATAACACGATAAGGATAAATACCATTGCTCAGGGGTTTTCCATTCTCCCCGTTTCCATCCCACGGAATAACCTGAACCTCGCCTGCTGATTCACTGATCTTCTTTTCGATCGTTTTAACCAGTTGACCGGTATATGTATAAATAAGGATCTCTACATTCACATCACCGGTAATATTCATTGAAGAGAACACGAATTTGGTGTCTGTCCGCAAAGGGTTTGGAATGTTCTTCACCTGTTGAACCGAGGGAACTTGTGGGTCATAAACCCAGAAATAGATTTCCTTTTCAGTGGAAACATCATAAACGTTCCATGCTTTCAGGAGGAGTGAATGAAACCCTGTGGCCAGGTCTGTAAAAGGATAACGGATGGACCCGGACGAATAAGAGTTGGTATCCGGTTCGTAATAATCATTCAACCCGATAGAATGGCTATTATCATTATCCAGCACGGCAACGATATCATGGCCAATCCCCAGGTCAAAACTGTTGATCCCTGCTGGATCCCTCAAAAACGCCAGCATCACGGGGTCCCTTCCTGTCTGGCCACCTGAAATAAAACGGGTATTATTCATATAAAGTGAGATCCCGGGCCCTTTCTCGACTGTATCTCCCGATGTATTTTCA
>Ga0224524_1000246_pt1 | contig 23753 bp, 17 predicted proteins | sample CFST75metaG_FD_179895 | JGI IMG/M metagenome (GOLD analysis project Ga0224524, IMG submission 179895) | Peat soil microbial communities from Stordalen Mire, Sweden - C.F.S.T75 | ecosystem: Environmental > Terrestrial > Soil > Wetlands > Peat | place: Sweden: Norrbotten County, Stordalen Mire... | reverse complement strand
AGGTCACTACTGTGATGCGGAAGGTCTCTGGTACGATGCGGAAGGTCTCCAGCATGAAGCGGAAGGTCTCTGGTACGATGCGGAAGGTCTCTGGCACGATGCGGAAGGTCTCCAGTACGATGCGGAAGGTCTCCAGCATGAAGCGGAAGGTCTCCAGCATGAAGCGGAAGGTCTCCAGTACGAAGCGGAAGGTCTCTGGTACGAAGCGGAAGGTCTCCAGCATGAAGCGGAAGGTCTTCAGCACGAAGCGGAAGGTCTCTGGTACGATGCGGAAGGTCTCCAGCATGAAGCGGAAGGTCACTAGTATGCCGCGGATGGGGGAGTGTCCATTTAACTGTGGAGCATGCCCAAAAGACTGTGTCTCTGGCAAGAAGCTGAATTTTGGCATCAATTTTGGTTAGGCGGTATAAGAAGGCAAAAAAAACAAAACCTTCATTCACTAAACATCGAAAGGGATTCCCAATGAAATTAATTCAAAACAATAAACTTGCAATGTACCTGGCGGTGCAGCAGGTTTGCCACGCTTTCAGCGGGGTATGGAGTTTAATAGCTGCTTTTGTTCAGGCCTTTGCCGGTTTTGAAAGCGGGATTTCAAAAATTAACACTGCTATTGAAACACAGGAAAAAGATGTAACAGGTGTTTCAGAAAACAAGAAAAAACTTAAATTAAAGCTTGTTGACAAAGCCATTGAAATTGCGGGTGCACTTTTAGCTTTTGCATCAGATTCGGATAACAAGGAATTGAAGTCGGGTGTAAACATTAGCAGATCAGAACTTGAAAATGCGGCCGATTCCAGTGCACTTAACCATTGCAGATTTATATTTAACCAGGCCGCATCGTTGCAGGCAACACTTGCAGATTATGGATTGAAAGCAAGCGATATTTCCGAGTTCCAGGCACTGATATCCGGTTTTGAAAAATCAATTGCTTCGCCACGCATTGCAATTACAAGCCGCAAAAGCGCAACCAACGATTTGGTGGGGCTTTTCGCAAATTGCGACGACATTTTGAAAAACAAAATGGATAAACTTATTGAGAAATTCAAAGTATCGAATCCGGATTTTTACAAACAGTATTTTGATGCGCGAATTATAATTGAACGGGGTTTGCATCATTCAAAAAAAGAAGGGCCTTCATCTGCTGGCGCGCCGGCATCTTAGAAAACGTTTCCTCCTTAATTCCGAGCCCCTGCAGCAATGCGGGGGTTTTTGTTTTAAGATGCAGAGATACCAGTGTTAAGTTAAGTATAAATTATATGTCATGCTGAGCCTGCCTGCCCGACGAAAAGGCGGGTCGGAGTATGACAAGCACTATTTTATCTGGACACACTTCGATTTGCTTTCGATCAACATTTCGATAAACTACCATTGACGTTTTTTGCATAATTTTAATGTTTACAATAAACTAAAAAAAAGTTTTTTCTTTATGTTACTTTTTCCTTAGATGAAAAAGTAACCAAAAAATCAAGGCAAAACCCCGCCTGACCGGACGGGCAGGGATGCTTCAGCGCACTCTGAATTATTGCTGAATTCTATGCAATGCGAGTGAACTTCATTGCAAGAATTCAACGCAATATTTCATTCACGCTTACCCTGACCCCGCCGTTTTGCCGGGCCAACGCACCTAAAACTTCGATTATAATTTCCTAATAAAAACAAATTCCCCACCTGATTTAATGTCATTCTATATTACTTTTTTTTGTAAAAAATTATTCCTCAGTGTGACAATTCTCAGGCTGACATTTCTTAGTGTGACAATTGCGTCATTTGATACTGACCATAACACTAGTGTATGCTGAAAATATTCGCATATACAGCAGTTAATTTGAAGTTATACATGCATATTATTGGTTTAAAAGGGAGCACAAATGATATTTCAGCAGGTATTTGCTTATTGCTGAAAATTCATTTAGATTTGTTAAGGAATTAACATTAGAAAAATAAAATAAACATTTGATGAGGTTGATCTTGATTAAAAGCACAGTAGTTCTAATAACGAATTAAGGGTATAATTAAGTTAGCAAACATTAAAGAAAGATGAGAAACATAATCGTAATATTGATATTTTTCTCTTTTATTTCACAATCATTTGGCAGCACAAAATACACGCAATGTGACGGAGACTGGAACGATCCAAATATTTGGCAGGGTGGAGTTGTGCCAACGACAGGAGATTATATTTATGTTATTAATAATGTTCACTTGACATCAAATCTTGTTTTAAATAATAATTACTTGAATATATCTTCTGGCCATGAAATTTGTGGTCCTTTTGCATTGATTATTGGCATTGGATCAACAGCAACTATTAACGGTGTAGCAAAGTTTTCTACAGTAACCATTAATGGTTCATTGACTGTAAATGGAAATTTGACGACAACAGGAAATATAGCAGTTTATGGATCTTTAATTGTAAATGGTATGGTTGGAGCCGGAGCGTGGAATGGCGTTTGTTCTCCACTTACTAATTCTTGTTATCCGCCAGTTGCTGGATTCACTGTCTCCGATACTTTAATTTGTGAAGGAGATTGTTTAAATTTCTTTGATAATTCAACAAATTATCCAACAAGTTGGAATTGGCAATTCAACGGTTCAACCACTCCTTTTTCCAATCTTCATAATCCTCAAAATATATGTTATCCGGTTCATGGGGTTTATGATGTCTTGCTAGTTGTAAGCAATACACAAGGTGCTGATACAATTATAAAACAACTTCTTATTACTGTTAAAAGTAATAGTTTTGATACAATTTTTCCAGTCGAATGTCAAACTTACACATCGCCCAGTGGGCAACATACATGGACTACTTCAGGTGTCTATACTGATATAATTCCAAACACAGAAGGTTGTGATTCTATCTTAACAATCAATTTAACTATTTTAAATAGTGCTTCCACATTTAATGAAACAACTTGTCAAAGTTATATCTCTCCAAGTGGTAATTATACTTGGATAAATTCAGGTATTTATTTTGACACCATCCCCAATTCTGCGGGTTGTGATTCAATAATAACAATAAATTTAACTATACTAAACAGTTCTTCAAGTATTAATGTGACATCATGTAGAAGTTATATTTCACCAAGTGGTAATTATACATGGACAAATTCAGGTAGTTACATAGATACTGTTTCAAACACCTTAGGTTGTGATTCTATAATAACAATAAATTTGACAATTACAGACAATAGTTCTTCTACAATTAATATTTCAGCTTGTAATAGCTATACTTCACCAAGCAATATGTTTATATGGACAAGTTCCGGTACATATTTAGATACTATAGCGAATATTTCTGGGTGCGATTCTCTGATAACATTAAATTTAGTAATTCAAAGCAGTAGTTATTCTTTAATAACTGATACTGCATGCAAAAGTTATAATTCACCAAGCGGTAATTATACATGGGTAACCTCAGGTATATACAACGACACCATACCTAATACATTTAGCTGCGATTCTATTATAACAATAGATTTGACAATCTTGGATTGTGAATGTAACTTATTTATTCCAAATGCTTTTTCGCCAAATAATGACGAAAAAAACGATTATTTTATTCCTATTTCTAATTGTTCATTTATTGAATATGAATTAAAAATATTCAATAGATGGGGCGAAGAAATATTTAGCAGCTATGATTCAAATAAAGGATGGGATGGAATTTACAAGAGTAGTAAATCGCAAATTGACACTTATATTTATAGAATTAAATACAAAATGGAAGATATGGATGATACAGAGATTAGATATGGTTCTATTTCTCTGATTAGATAAATAATAAATATTATGATGAAATTTAAGAGAAAGAAAAATTAACGTTTGCTAACTTTATTGGTCCATTAGCTGGTGGTTGAAGGCGCTTCGAGACGGTTTGCCCCCTTCGCTAAACTCAGGATGACAAACCTCCTCAGCGTGATAAGCGGTGCAAATAAAAATATTATTTCGGCAGACTCGTCTGTGTGCGCCTGACAATAAGCCATTGCAAGCAATACAGTTTCGTAAGCGCTATTAAATATGAAAAGACTATTCGTTATATTTTTTATTCTTGCATCATTTTGTTCGTCAGGGCAGACACCGACGTTCAGATGGGTAAAAAAAATTCCGTTTGAAATAAAATCTCAATGTTCGGATGATGAAGACAACGTTTACATTGCTGGAGAATTATATGATACAACTATTTTTGAAAATAATACGCTTTACTTTCAGAATGGTGAAGTTGTTATTGCAAAGTTTGACAGTACCGGCAGTTTATTATGGTATTGTCAGCTTGGGGGTCCAATCAATAATAGTTCTGTGGCCCTTGAACGGGATCAAAATAACGATGTGGTAATCGTGAATTCATTTAACTATTCAACAATTTACTATGGAGATTCGATAATCGCACAAGGACACGATGCGGTACTTACAAAACTTTCAAAAAACGGGGATTTAATCTGGTATGAAGTTCCTGGTTATAATGATACCGGTTGTCTTCATGTATTCACATCCGCTGTTGACCAAGAAAATAATATCTTTATTTCAGGTGATCTCCAATGGGGCGGCAATGGCATTTTTGGTGATACAATTATTCCGACTAATGGAGTATTTGTAGACGTCATAGCTAAATATAATTCTGACGGATATTTCCAATGGGTAAGAAAATCCGATGATGTCTTCAACCAAATTATAGCTGACCATTCAAATAATATTTTAATTTTTTCTGACACTATTCAAAAGTATTCTTCCAACAACACACTTATTTGGGAAAAGCCATCAAGTGTCAATTTTCCTGTTACAAATTTTTGGCCTAAGGTTGCAACCGATTCATTAGACAATGCATATATTTCGACATGGTTTTATAATCCGTTTTACATTGGCAATGATACATTGACACCTATGGGTTCTTCCCATTTTATCTATGTGAAACTTAATTCGTCAGGCATTCCCATCCTGACAAAATTGGCCAATAGCACAAAAGGCTTTTCACCTAATTCCATATCAATATATAAAAATAAAGTTGGAATTACCGGGACTTTTAAAGACAATTTGTTCATTGATAATGACAGCTTGAAATCAGTCACTGATAAAAATAACAATTCTTTTATTGCATTATATGATCTTGACGGTAATCTACAATTCATTAAAAAAATTGATGGGGCGAATGGTTGTTCGTCACAACTAATTTCCGTTAGTAAATCAATATATGTTAGTGGAATTTTTAATGACACAATCTATTTTGATAATATTTCAATAACGAATGATGGGCAATATACAAGCGGTTGCTTTTTGGCAAGACTACAAAATGAAGTAATACATCCATTAACATATCCAGAGACTTTAGAGCTGTTTCCAAATCCGGCACATGGGTCATTGACAATTAAGATGAATCCTTCATACAAAAATGCCATCCTTGAAATTTATGACATACAAGGGAAACTTACCGATATGTATATTCTTGATACAAATTCTTTATCAATAAATATTGACCATCTTTCAAAAGGCTTTTATTTTGTTAAGGTCAGGACAAATGAAAAAACATTTATTAATAAATTTGAGAAGATCTAAAAGCGCATAGCTTGTGCCTGCTTTAACGCCGCGGTTTTGTGGTTGACGGAAACTTTGTTGTATATTTGAATCACAATCACGGCAGACTGGAAAGTGCTTTCTATTGCGGCACTCAAAACAGCCACTTGCTCGTTATGTGGCATTATTAAAATTATCTTGACCTGAGACTTAATAAAAAACCATGATTCGAAAAAATGACTAATTTGCTATAGATTTCATTATTAATATTTAATTAAGACTTATGGATAACTTAAACAAGCCGAAACTATATTCAAAAGTTTCATTGATGGTGTTTTCAGCATTTTCATGTTTTTTTGCAGGACTTTTATATATTCAAAACCTCAGAGAATTGCGAAAAAATAAATTTGTTTTACCGACTTTGTTATTTTCAATTTTCTTTCCAACATTAATGATAAAAGCGTTGACATCTTTCGGAGTACCTATGTATTATTCTTTTATTCCAATAAATCTTCTTGGTGGGTTTTTGCTAATAAAACCTTTTTGGGATTCTCAAATTGAGACGAATGATTATAAAAATAAAAGTATAGTTGGTCCTGCGGTCGTTGTTGTCGGCTTGATTGGAATTATCATACTGCTAATCCTTATAAGGAGGTAAAAAAATCACATAATATGACTAAAAAATTTACCTTGATTAGCATGAGATTTTTATCGGGTTTATTACTATTATTTACAGTATTAGACACTTTTATCTTATTTCGTTTTGAAAACGGTTCCAAATTCTATATCACTTTGACTTTATCCATAATTTCGTTGGTAATTATATATGGACTGTGGCGATTAAAAAGATGGACTTTATTCATTTATTTATTGACTTGTTTGAGTTTTCAAATTTATAGTACGATTGTGCATTCATGGAAACCGACATTATTAATTTTACCAATAATTTATATATCGATTTTTTCGATTAATTATAAAAACTTGAATTAAGTGAGAATAACGCCAGATAACATTATATTGCTTCAATGGCTCGTGTTAAGTTGAAAGTGAAAAGTGAAAAGTTAGAAAGTTAATTGGGCGGAATTAAGCAAGAACCAGATGATAGGAATGAATTACTTAAAAGAAAAAACAATTATTATTGTTATTTTAATATCTATTTCAATTGTAAGTAGATCGCAGACAATTGAGTTATCTGATATTTCTGCCGACCGACCAGGGATGGCTACACCTTCAAGTATTGCAGAACCGAAATGTTTTCAAATTGAGACAGGTTTTTCGTACGAAAAAAATGAACTTAAGAAACCATTTCAAAAATCTATTTGCTACGATATGACACTGCTCCGCTATGGAATAAACCAAAATGCAGAAATCAGATTGCAGACTGATTATACCCAGGTAAAAACAGACAGTGCGAACACAACTGGATTTAATCCATTGACCTTTGGGACAAAGTTGTTAATTTCGGATGCGAAAGGTATATTGCCAAAAACATCATTTTTATTTAACCTGACATTGCCTCGCTTTGGAGAAAGAAGTTTTAGACCTCAGAACCTGGCACCTTCAATTTACCTTTTAATGCAAAACGACATTACAAAAAAAATAAATTTATGTTATAATATCGGAATTGAATATGATGGCGAGGGTGCTAACCCAACAGGATTTGCTGCAATATGTTTTAGTTATAGTATTACAGAAAAGTTAAACGGATTTATTGAAAATTACGATTGGTTTGCCAATTATATAAAACCCGAAAACTTTATGGATATTGGGTTTGGTTATATATTAAGAAAGAACATCCAGCTTGATATTTCAGGAAATATAAATTTACAGGCCTTTGAAAATTACTCAATGATTAATTTTGGAGTTTCCTGGAGAATACCGAAATGAGAAACGGACAACATTTTAAAAAAAATAACCATGGAAAATGAAACTAGAACAGATCAGCAGAACCAAAAAGGAATAATCGATTTTATCAAAAGAGCGTGGCAGTTACTTTTGCTAGGCTTAGTAATGATGGCGTTTGGATTTTATGAATACAAAAAATTTAATGATTTTGAAGTCAATGGCGATACCATTAATGTATACGCTGTTGAAAAGACACTTTATGACATTTTCGGATGTTGGGGTAATTTGATCTTTTTTGAACTGATAGGGCTTGGATTGATTGCATATGTCATTTATACTTATTCAAAGAAAAATATTGAATAGATATTATGAGAAGAGTTAGTTCTAGTTTGAAAGTTAAAGGGGTGAACAGTGCTGCATTGCAGGTAAAAAAGATTCGATATGCACGGGCAAAAAAGTAATACACAAATACAACATCTTGAAAAATGATTACTGATATTATCAGGACGGAAAATATATCAAAACATTACAGAGATGTGTATGCTGTTTCAGATATGTCATTAAGTGTAAGGAAAGGTGAAATATATGGTTTTTTAGGACTTAACGGAGCGGGAAAGACTACCACTATTCGTATGCTTCTGGGAATGATACGGCCAACATTTGGATCAGCATATATTCATAACATAAAAATTTCATCCGATAATACAAAATTGTGGCAACAAGTCGGCTCATTAGTTGAATTACCTTATTCCTATCCGGAGCTTACAGTAAAAGAAAATTTAGAGATATTTCGCAGGCTGCATTTTATTGATGATAAAAAGAGAGTTGATGACATCATTGATAAACTTCAATTAGGGCAATATTCAAACAGAAAAGCAAAAAACTTGTCATTAGGAAACAACCAAAGACTTGGTTTGGCAAAAGCAATAATTCATAATCCTGAAATATTAATTTTAGATGAGCCTACAAATGGATTAGACCCCGCCGGGATTTATGAGATTCGGGAGATGTTATGTGATATGGCTATAAATCATGGAGTAACTATTTTTATTTCCAGTCATATTCTGGGTGAAATATCAAAATTTGCAACAAGAATTGGTATTATCCATCAAGGAAAGCTAATACAGGAATTTGATTCAAGCCAATTAGATATTTTATGTAAGAAAATACTTATAGTAAAAGCAAATGATATTGAAATGGCCAAATCAGTTTTATCAGAAAAAGGATATGATGTTAAAATAAATACTGAAGCCCAACTGGAAATAATCAATGCAGAAGCCATAAACAAACCTGATACTATTGCAACATTAATGGTTAATGCAGGCTGTCCTCCAACTCTGTTAAAAGTAGTAGAAGAAGATTTGGAATCATACTTTTTAAGAACTATCGGAATGAAAGGAGGAGTGAATTGAAAAGTATTCAGGCAGCTCTTTGGGTGGAAATTTTAAAAGCCCGGAAATCAAAAATATTTTGGGGAACTATACTGTTTTTTATGTTTATTTCTTCCATGATGGGCCTGTTAATGTTTGTTCAAATACACCCTGATATATCGGGTAAGCTTGGAATGATAGGCAATAAAGCATCAATGCTGAGATTTGGAGTGCCTAACTGGAAAAATTATTTAGTTCTGTTGATGCAGGGAATGGCAGGCGTTGGACTGATAGGTATTGGCTTTGTAACAAGTTGGGTTTTTGGCCGGGAATTTTCTGAACATACGGCAAAAGATATTCTGGCAATACCTGTTTCCCGTTCTTCTATAGTATATTCTAAATTTGTTGTAATAGTGATTTGGTCTGTTATCCTGTCAATAGTTTATTTTGTTTTTGGATTAATAATTGGTTTGCTAGTTGGTCTTCCTGAATGGTCAGGGGAGATTATCAGTCAATATGCTTTTAAATACTTTGTAACTACAATTCTTATTCTGTTACTTTCAACACCGGTAGCCTTTTTAGCAAGCTATAGTCGTGGTTATCTGATACCATTGGGGTTTGTAATTTTAACTCTCTTACTTGCAAATTTTATCGGGATGATCGGTTTGGGTCCTTATTTTCCATGGGCAATACCTGGATTATTCGGTACTCCGGGTTTAACAGAAGATTTGCAATTGCATATTGCAAGTTATATTATTTTAATAAGCACATGTCTCATTGGTTTGTTTGGCACGATTGCATTTTGGCGTTTTGCTGACCAGAAATAAAAATTAATTATAGAAAAACAGAACTAATTATTAACGAAAACCGACCAAGTATAAAGGCACCTAGCTTCAATTACCGGGATTGTGAGCGTTTGAGGATGTATGCTTTAATAAACTTTTTGTGAAACGTGAAAAGAAATTGTATAGAAACCCGCAACTTAATGTTCAGAAACTAAAAGCTGTAAAGCAACTAACAGGAATAAACACAAGAATAGTAAATAATTTAAAATAACTTAATATGACAAAGAATAGAACAAATCCCAAGGTTGATGAATTTTTTATTAAAGTGAAAAAGTGGAAGGAAGAATTTGAAATATTGAGAAAGATAATTCTTGGGTGCGAGCTTACCGAAGAATTGAAGTGGGGCTGGCCTTGTTACACCTTTCAGAATAATAACCTGGTTTTAATTCATGGATTTAAGGAGTACTGTGCGCTATTGTTTATCAAAGGTGCATTGTTGCATGATGCTCATGGTATTCTGATTCAGCAAACGGAAAATGTACAGGCAGGGCGACAGATTCGGTTCACCAATATTAGGGAAATAATTGAAATGGAACCCATCCTTAAAGCTTATATTTCTGAAGCCATTGAAGTGGAAAAAGCCGGTTTGAAAGTGGAATTTAAAAAGAATACAGACCTTAAATTTCCTGAGGAATTTCAAAAAAAAATAGATGAAAACCCTGCATTGAAAAGCGCTTTTGATGCATTGACACCGGGACGGAAAAGGGCATATAACTTTTATTTTTCAGAACCAAAACAATCCAAAACCCGAGAATCAAGGGTTGAAAAATGTATCCAGCGAATTCTCGATGGAAAGGGATTAGATGATTAAAATTGTAAAACAAGACACAAAACGTTATGGGCAATAAAAATGACCATGATAAATCTTTTGCTTTTTTTGTCCTTATAAATTTTATAAGTTTTGCAAAGTATAAATCCATTATAAAGAATTGAATGAAAAGTAATGCTAATAAATCTCCAAATCTGTCAAAAAAAAATAAATCGGCAGAGGTTAAAACTGTTGATTACACCTCAAGCAGGAAAGTAACAAACATTGCGGTGCTAATAGCCTTTTGTGTACCTGTATTGCTTTATCTGCAAACGCTTTCATTTGGCCTGACTTATTTTGACGATGACCAATTAATTCAAAAAAATATTCCCTACCTCAGCAATTTTAGTAATGCGCCACATGCATTTTTAACGGATGCATTTACAGACAGGAGCAGTTATTTTTACCGCCCCATGCAAACAGTTTCTTACATGCTGGATATTCACATATCAGGAAAAAATAAAACATGGATGTATCATTTCACTAATATTTTGCTTCTGGGGTTTATAGCCAGTTTACTTTTTCTTTTAATCCGACGATTTAAAATACCATTAAAGTTAGCATTACTGAGTACGTTGGTTTATTGTGCTCATCCGCTTTTTGTTTCATCGGTAGCGTGGATACCGGCAAGGGGCGATTTGCAATTGATGTTTTTTTCATTATTATCATTTATTCTTTTAATTGATTTTCTTCAAAACAAAAAGACAGCGTTCCTGATCGGGCACTGGATTACATTTACTGTTGCTCTTTTCTGTAAAGAAACTGCTGTATTTCTTCCATTGCTTTTTATAGTGTATTACATCTTTTTTTCTGCCAAAAAACGTTTCGAAACGAAATATATTTTCATCGTGGCGCTATATGCAATATCAGGGATATCCTGGTTCTGGCTACGTACAAAGGCAATCGGGGATTTTACAAACAGCAACGAAATGTTGGGTGTTCTTGGTCGAAATAATGAAGTAGGACTTACCCCTATAATTAGGAATCTTAGAACAATTCCTGAATCGTTGACAAATCTTTTTCTTCCCTATGATATAGCGCCTGTTCCGGGATTTACATTTTTTAAAACGCTATTAGGTTTAGTGATAATTACTTTTCTTGGAGTACTGTTTTTTAAAAATAAAACCAGTCCTAAAAAAGAAAAAATATTCTTTTTGTTATGGTTCGTTCTATTATTGTTGCCTACCATGCTATACAAAAGTGATGTTATTGATTATTTACATCACCGGTTCTTTTTACCGCAGGTGGGTATACTGTTATTTGTACTAGCCGTATTGCCTGAAACATGGTATAAAAAGGAGGATGTTAAAAAGCCATGGATAATGGTTGTTATACTCTTGGTTTTATCTACTGTTACTGTTGTGAAAGCCCGTTCTTATACTGACCAGATGACTTTTTATAATGCAGTAATTTCTCAGAATCCCGATTGTGCGTTTGCATATAATAACCGTGGAAATTTTTACAATGCCCAGGGATTGTATGATATCGCAATTACTGATTTTACAAATGCAATTGGACTGAAGCCGGATTACGATGCTGCTTATTATGGTCGCGGATTTACTTACAATTGTCAGGGGCTGCCCGAAAAAGCAATCAGTGATTACACTAAAGCCATTCAATGCAATCCCAATTATATTGAGGCTTATAATAACCGGGGAATTATTTACAGCGATCAAAAGTTATATAATAACGCGATTAAAGATTATACAAAAGCTATTGAATTAAAACCTGATTTTGCACAACCTTATAACAATCGTGGATATGCATACAGCCTTCAGGGACTGTATGAAAAGGCTATTAAAGATTATACAAAAGCTATCGAATTAAATCCTGATAATATGGAGGCTTATTATAATCGTGGGGATATTTACAAAAGCCAGGGATTAACAGATATGGCAAATCAGGATTACAACAAAGCTGAAGAAATTGGTAAAGTTGCAGCAAAAGGCAATGGCGCGCTAAAATAATCATGTTGTTTGTTGTTTTATCTGAATTATAGTAGACTTCCCGGAAAGCTGATGATCATAATTGTAATTATGCTTTTTCTGAAACAATCATTGGCATTACATACCCCGCACAGGTTGTAAACAGGTCGTTAAGCCCTGCAGTATCAGCTTGTGCAGAAAATTCCGTATTTCTTTGATTGAAAATCTGCAGTTGGATTAAATCCTTTTTTGTGTGCAACATGTTACTGCTGGAAGGATTAAAATAATATTTTACCGAATTTGTTTTATTAAAAACAATTTTATATTTTTGTCATATTATTACCTGATTGAAACCTTTTTAGAGGTACCCCTTAAATTACATGAACATGAAAAAAGTATTGCTGGCTTTCTTTATAAGTTGCATGGCGGTGAATGCTATGGCCCAATGCACCGGTACACAACTTAACTGGCAGAACCCTTCATTTGAAGGCACTCCTGGTACACCGCATGTAACTCCTCCTCTCTGGGATATATGTCAGCCTGGAAAAACACCCGACACTCAACCTGGTTGTTGGGGGGTAACGCTTCCTCCATCTGATGGCATCAGCTATATTGGATTGGTGGAGCAACCAAGTTCTTCCTGGTATGAAGGTGCCAGTCAGCTTTTAAGCAGCCCGATGATAGCTGGAACAACTTATACATTCACAATAGATCTTGCAACTGTTGATCCAAGTGTAGATTGGGGATCAACTGGAATATATCCCGGTTGCGTTGAACTTCAGGTTTGGGGAAATATGGGTGGTAGCAGTGGTTGCGATGAGAGTTATCTTTGCTGGAGTTCCGGGAATATTACAAATTTTGCAAATTGGCAAACACATACAGTTACATTTACACCAACCGCTAACTGGACAAACCTGCTGTTTATGATACATGGTTTGGGATGCTCAGATGGGGCTTATCTTTTAATGGACAATATGACTCCTGTTATTCCGGTTTCTGATGTTCCTCAATTTGTTTCCAATGCTGTATGTATTGGCAGCACAACATCATTCACTGATAATTCTACGTCCACAGGTACTGTTTCCACCTGGAACTGGGATTTCGGCGATGGAAGTCCTCCGAGTACGGCGCAGAATCCAACACATACCTATTCGACGGCGGGTACTTTTACAACAACACTAACTATAACAAGTACTGTCCCGTGTACAACAACTGTTTCGCATTCTGTTGTTGTGAATCCATTGCCTGTAGCTGATGCAGGAGCACCACAAACAATTTGTAACGGGCAGAGTGCATCACTTACCGCAAGCGGTGGCGGGACTTACCAATGGGATACCGGCCCAACAACAGCAGCTATATCTGTGTCGCCGGCTGCAAATACTACCTATACTGTAACAGTTACAAATCTTGGCTGTACTGCTTCCGATAATGTGGCCGTTTCGGTAAATCCTTTACCAACTGCTGATGCCGGTGCACCACAAACAATATGTCCCACCGCATCTGCTACACTTACTGCAACAGGTGGCTCTGCATATCAATGGGATACTGGTCCTGCAACTGCATCAATCACAGTAACACCGGCAACAACAACAACATATACCGTAACAGTAACAGACCTTGGCTGCACAGCATATGATGATGTGACCGTGACTGTTAATGCTGCTCTCATAGCTGATGCGGGAGCACCTCAGACTGTATGCAACGGACAAAGTGTGACCCTTACAGCTACAGGCGGTGCAACTTATCAGTGGGCAGGTGGACCGGCTACAAATACATATACTGTTAGCCCGGCAACAACTACTACTTACACGGTAACAGCATATTCGGGCGGATGCAGCGGCACAGATGATGTAGTTGTGTCAGTAAATCCAACTCCTCCTATTAGCGCCGGAAATGATACTACAATTTGTAATGGATCTGTTGCTTATTTAAATGCAAGCGGTGGGGCAACTTATGCATGGAGTCCTGCAGCCACTTTAAGTGCACCGAACATTAACAACCCGGTAGCTTTCCCGTTAGCTTCAACTACGTATACTGTCACTGCTACAACTGCTGTGGGGTGTACAGCTGTTGATAATATAACTGTAAACATTGCCCCCATAATGACAGTAAGTGCAGGAGCAGATTTAAATATTTGCCAGGGAGGTTCAACCACGTTGAATGCTACTGGTGGCGTAACTTATGCCTGGTCCCCTGCAGCAACCCTGAATAATGCAAATATCAATAATCCTGTTGCCACACCTGTTGCACCTACCACTTATGTGGTTACGGCATATGATGCCTTTGGCTGCAGCGGTACGGATAATATCCAGATAGGGTTTAATCCGAATCCCACACCAGTAATTTCAGCTTCCGGGCAAACTGGTTTTTGTGATTCGGCAAGTGTAAATGTTGTACTGGATGCAGGGAGCGGATACACGAGCTACAACTGGTCGAATGGCACCAGTGCGCAGACAGATGTCATTACCCAGTTAGGGACCTATAATGTTACAGTAGTTGATGCAAATGGATGCTCGGGAACTTCGCCTGGTGTCAATGTATATATTCACCCTGCTATGCCTGCTCCAATAATATATGCAGATGGTCCTGCAAGTTTTTGCCAGGGTGATTCGGTGAAATTATATCTCACAGATCCCTGGTACATGTACCAATGGTCCAGCGGATCAATGACGCCACATATCTATGTTTTTGAAACTAACGATTATGTTGTAACGGTTACCGATTCCTTCGGATGTGTGCAGGTTTCTCCACCTTTCCATGTTGACGTAGCACCTTTGCCGCATGCATATGCCAGTTATTCGCACCAGATGCTCGATGCATCATTTTATAATTTTTCGTTGAATGATGATTCCTGGACCTGGGATTTTGGAGACGGACAAAATTCAACCCTAAGCGATCCCACTCATTTGTATTCAGCAACCGGAGTATACACAGTAATATTTACTGCTACGAACAATTGTGGAAGCGATGCTGACACATTGGTTGTTACATTACCCGGACCTGAAGGAATCAATGATTACGGCAATGGTATCTCTGACCTGCAGGTATATCCGGTTCCTGTTTCAGATAATGTTTTCGTTGCTTTTAAATCGGATGCTTCGAACATTGAACTGCAGGTGCATGATGTTTTAGGTAAATTGGTATATTCAAAGACATTCAATGATATAAATGGAAAATTCTTAGAAAGTATTGATATGTCAGATAAAGCCGCCGGATTATACTTGTTGGAATTGAGAACGGAAAATTCTATAGCTATCAGAAAGTTTAATAAAAAATAACTCTTTAGTAAGTTAAACGTAAAACATAATAATCATAAAAAGTTTCTAAGTCGTACTTATGAAAAAAACAACCAATTTGAGATATTATCTCATCCTATTTCTTTCAGTGATTAGTTTCACAATAAGCGCTCAGAATAATGTTGGCATTGGAACGGTTACACCAGATCCTTCTGCAATCCTTGATTTGTCAACTTCAAATAAAGGCTTATTAATACCAAGGCTAACTGCAGCGCAACGCTTGACTATAGCAAATCCAGTTGATGGACTTATAGTTTATGATAAGGATTCATTATGTTTTTTCTATTATAAAATTCCGCCATTGCCTGCAATCCCTGTATGGAAATCATTATGTAATGCGGTAGGTATTGGTACTGTTGGACCTACAGGTCCAACGGGTGCAGGTACTGTAGGCCCAACGGGTCCGGCAGGAACAACTGGCCCGACAGGTGTAGGCACTGTAGGCCCAACAGGTCCGGCAGGTTCAACGGGACCTACCGGTCCAACTGGTGCTGGAATGGGACCAACAGGTCCAACAGGAGCAGCAGGTTCGAATGGAAGTGCTGGCGCTGCCGGTGCAACTGGTCCTACTGGTCCGACAGGCAATACTGGTTTGCAAGGTCCTACGGGCAACAATGGAAGTGCTGGCGCCGCTGGCGCAACTGGTGCGACCGGTCCTTCATGGACATTGACGCAGCCCACTTTTAATGCATCAGGTACTGTAACAGTAAATGGTACCGCAGGATCTGGCGGACCTCAAACAACTGCTTTGCAGGCATGGCTTGTTGGTGGGAATAGTCTTGCTGCACTTGGATCTATGGGTAGTACAAGCAATAATGATGTAAATTTCATAACCAATAACAGCCAGAGGATGAGGATTTCAAGCCTTGGTAATTTTACGTTCAATTCTGTTAATTACAATCAGGATATGTTTCGCGTGGAATGCGCTTCTACAACTACTTCCCTTGATGCTTCTGCTTTCTATAATTCCGGCGGACAAGGTTCCAATCAGTGGACGCTGAATGCTTACCAATCTACAACCGATGGCGGTGCTGTTTATGGATATTGCACAAGTGCATCCAATACAAATATGGCGATAAATGGTGTAATGCAGGGGACAGGAGTAGGAACCAGGGGACTTCATATTCCTACTACGGGCGCAGGAATAGGTTGTGAGGGAGTTACCAACTCTACTGATGCAAGTGCCTACGGAATATATTGTCAGATGGCTACAGGCAGTTCAGGATGGGCACTCTATGTAAATGGGGATGCTTATACATCGGGAGCATCTTGGTATACATCCGATAACAAACTTAAAGACAATATCAAGCCTATTGAGTCACCGCTTACCAAATTGTTACAGTTGAATGGTGTTACTTATCAATATAAATCTGAATATACCGATAAATATGGATTAGAGAGTGGTAATAATATTGGAGTTTTGGCTGATGACGTAGCTAAGGTATTTCCAGAATTGACTAGAAAAGCTAAGATTACATCTAAAATTTCAGGCATTGGTAAACAAAATGTTGCTTCGGAAAAAATGGATATTTTAACTGTAAATTATATTGGCCTTATCCCGGTTACAATTGAAGCTATTAAAGAACAGCAAAAAATTATTGATGAGCTGAAAACTAAGAATACTGAACTTGAAGCAAGAATCAGTAAACTTGAAGAATTAGTTAAAAAATAGTATTGACTTAACTGAAAAAAGCCACCTAATTTGGTGGCTTTTTTTTTGTAAAAATATAAAATTTCTTAATCTACAATCTAATCATTGAGTTGTTATTATATGAACAATTTCATTCTTGTAAATTATGATCATTTGTATTACATATGTGACTAATTTTACTATTTTTGGGAAATTAAACTAAATTCTATGATAAGATCATTGAAATTATTCTGTTGCATTGCAATAATATTTTTATTATTTGGTGCAACAACAATAGCTCAGAATAACGTTGGTATAGGTACAGTTACCCCCGATCCTTCTGCTATTCTTGACTTGTCTACATCGAATAAAGGATTTCTTGCTCCACGCCTGACAGCAGCACAGCGATTAACTATAGTCAATCCTGTTGATGGCCTCCTGGTTTACGATAAGGATTCATTATGTTTTTTCTATTATAAGATACCACCGGCTCCACAGGTCGCCGGTTGGAAGTCGCTGTGCAATGCAATTGGCACTGGCGGCGGAATTGGACCAACCGGACCTACAGGTGTGGGAGTTCAGGGACCTATTGGCCCTACAGGTGTTGGTATTCAAGGACCAACAGGACCTACTGGTACTGGTATTGCAGGCCCTGCAGGTGCAACTGGACCTACTGGTCCTACAGGGGCTGGCATGGGCCCTACTGGCCCCACCGGTGATACAGGCCCTACAGGCCCAACAGGTTCAGGAATTGGACCAACGGGAGCAACAGGACCCACTGGCACCGGAGTAGCTGGAAATGCTGGTCCTACAGGCCCAACGGGTGCAGGGACTCCGGGTGCTACAGGAGCAACAGGTCCAACTGGCCCAACAGGTATCGGTATGGGTCCAACAGGCCCGACAGGCGCAACCGGACTAAACGGAACTGCGGGAAATACCGGATCGACAGGTCCAACTGGAGTGGGAACTCCCGGAACAACTGGTCCAACTGGCCCTACAGGTAATAATGGAACCATTGGTGCAACAGGACCAACAGGTGTCGATTTAGGAACTCACTGGACCATTACTGGAAATGCCGGAACTACGCCTGGTACAAATTTTATAGGTACTACAGATGCTCAGCATTGGTTGATAAAAACAGGAGGATCTGCTGCTGCCAATGAAAGGCTAAGGGTTCTTTCAACCGGTGCAATTGTTCAGAATAACACCACACCTTCTGCCGGAGATGTTTTTTCTGTTTATGGAACAGGAGCTGCCGGAGCAATCAATTCACTCGGGGATTATGTTATTAACGGATACAGTTCTGGCGCTGGCTTTGGTATTTATGGTGAGAATGGCGGCAGTGGAATTGGTGTTTATGGAAACAGCTCTTCAACCGCTATTGGCGTATATGGGCAGAATAATGCAATCAACACTGCAGTTGAAGGCGATGTATATAATGCAACTGCACAAGCCATTAATACAGGTATAAGCATTGGAGTCTTTGGATATAATAATAACACTCCAACCTCTCCGGGATCTGCAGCTGGAGTTTATGGATCTTCTGCAGCCACAACTGGTCCTTCTCATGGTACTATTGGTTTTTCTGCTTCTGCTACTGGTTTTGGTTTGTATGGTAAAAATACAAATGCATCAGGGACAGGTATTATCAGCTCTGGCAACAATACAACAGGAGCATATCTTGTAAGCGGATCAGGTGGTGCATTTGCAGGAACACAGACAGGGTTATATTCTACAACTACCAGCACAACCTTAGCCTCACGAGGAATTGAAATTCATGTTACTGCCACAACTGGAGTTGGAAGTGCCGGTGTCTTCGCAGATAACGCTTCCACAACTGGCGGTGCAGCAGGAGTTATAGGGCAAACAGCTGCTAATTCAGGAGCCTCGCCCAATTCAGGAGCCGGAGTTGTTGGTTCAAGTTCTGCTGCTCCTTCTACGAGCGATGCTACACATATAGGTACAGCGGGAGTTATAGGATTTACAACCACTGTTGCTGCTGCAGGAACTTTGATGAAGGCAGGCGGTTATTTTGAAAATGATGTTACATATACATATATAGGGGCAACCACTGGCGGAACAAATTACAAAGTACTCGGTCCGGGAACAGCATCCACAATTATTGATGACGTCAACAATAAACCAGTGATAATGTTTTGCACGGAAGCACCTGAAGTGCTTTTTCAGGATATGGGATCTGCAAAACTGATAAATGGAAAAGCAACAATAACCTTGGATCCTACATTTTCCAAAAGTATTGTAGTTAATACTAATCATCCGCTGAGAGTATTTATTCAGTTGGAAGGCGATTGCAAAGGAGTGTATGTGTCTAACAAAACCCAATCGGGTTTTGAAGTTATTGAACTTGATGGTGGTAATTCAAATGCTTCATTTACATGGACAGTTTATGGCAACAGGATTGATGAAACGAATTCTAAATTCCAGGATTTAAGATATCCTCTTGCTCCTCATGGTGGAAGCAAATTTAAACCTATTGGTAAAGCTGCAGAGCTGCAGCAGGCAATTTCCGCAACTGAAATTTCAATCAAAAACCCCAAAGGAGCTACATTAAAAAATAAATTGATGAAATAATAGGAATTAAATATTAAAAAAGAAGGCGCATTAGCGCCTTCTTTTTTTTGTAACAAATTTTAGTATTGGGATTATATAAGTGGATATCTGTAAAATATTTTCCTGATAATAATAATTTATAATGATAGAGCGATATTTTTTATATTTTTGTCAGTTAATATGATTAAATTGTATAACATATGAATATCAGAAAATGTTTTTTAGCTGTTGCTTGTTTGCTAAGTTTATGCATCCTTCTTTCTTCTAAAGCTATTTCGCAGCCGGCTTTACTTAAAAATGTGGGAATAGGAACAACAGCTCCGGATCCTTCAGCAATTCTTGATTTATCTGCTGATAGTATGGGTTTTTTGACTCCCAGATTGACATCTGCACAGCGTATTGCAATCATATCACCAGCAAGAGGTTTATTGGTTTATGACATTGACTTTGAAAATTTCTGGTACTTTGATGGCACACAATGGATAATGCTTGAGAATGCTTCAAGTGGCTGGTCGCTTACCGGAAATGCAGGCACTGTGGCTGGTACAAATTTTATTGGAACCAAAGATATTCAGGATTTTATTTTTAAGACTGGCGGAAATGCGGCCACTAATGAAAGAATGAGAATATTGTGGGATGGGCATGTCACAATAAATAATGTCATTCCAAATGTTGGAGATTTGTTTTCTGTATATGCCACCGGGTATCCAGGTGCAATAAACGCTATTGGCACAACAGCAATAAGCGGTTACAGCGGTGCCGGAGGTATCGGCCTTGTAGGAAAGAATACCGGTACTGGAGCCGGAGTTGTAGGGCAGAGTACTTTGACCGGCGTGGGAGTGTATGGATTAAATGATAATTCAGGTGAAGGAGTTTGGGGTGACAGTTGGGGAACTGGCGGATGGGGTGTAAGAGGCCAGTCTACAAATAACAGTATTGGCGTATTAGGAACAAATGATGCTTCAGGTGTTGGTGTTGGAGCTTTAAATAATAGCACAGGAAATGCACTTGTTGGAATAAATTCGAGTATGGCTGCAGGAGCTGGTCTTGCAATATATGGACAAGCTTCGTGGAATACTTCTTTTGGTCTATTTGCTAGGAACACGAATACCTTTGGAACCGCTATACTGGGTATTGGTAATAATGTCTTGCCACTTTACCTGACGAATGGAAGTGGTGGCGCTTTTACAGGGTTGGGTACCGGGTTATTTTCACTTGCCCAGGATAATGTTGATGGAACCGGAATTATTGCAGTCGGTAATTATCTCGCACTTTATAATAGTATTGCTGGCGGAGCGGGGATTGCTGCAAATGCTTTTAATATTGGTGTTTACGGACATGCAACAAAAAATGTAAATGGTTGGGGCGGTTATTTTACAAATGGAGGAACTGCCTACGCCTATGTTGGAGGAAATAACGGATTTACTGATTATGCAATATTGAGTGTTGGTGTAAAATCGACTATTGTGCAGGATCTGGACAATAAACCTGTTACAATGTTCTGTCCTGAATCTCCTGAAATAATATTTCAGGATTATGGAACAGGTAAACTTGTAAATGGGAAAACTCATGTTACTCTTGATCCCGTTTTTAGTAATAATATTTATGTAGATGATCAATACCCACTTAAAGTTTTTGTACAATTGAATGGTGACTGCAATGGGGTTTATGTAGCTAACAGAACAAAAGATGGATTCGATATAGTTGAACTGAAAAATGGTCAGTCGAATACTGAATTTACATGGACTGCTATTGCAAACCGTAAAGACCGTGTTGAAAATGGCCAGGTAGTGTCAAAACATGTTGGTGTAAGATTTCCGAGTGCTCCCTCGGCTGCGAAGGAAGTAACTATAAAATCATCCACTCTTGAAAAAAATGTTGAAATCGATAAAAATTTATTTAATATTAAAACTGCAAAGTTCCAAGTAAAATAAACGCGAACCTTTGGAAAAGCTTAACAAATTTAAGTGTTATCACTTATTGACATGCATATAGTAATTAAGTACTTTTAAGGATTTGCATACTTTGATTGAAATTTACAAACGATAATAATACTTACTATGGTAAAGAACCTACTTAGATTTCTCGTTTTAACGAGTATTTGCGCGTTTCTTGTCAGTTCTTCATACGTGAAGGCTCAAATTCCGCAAGGATTTAATTATCAAGCTGTAGCCAGGAATGCTTCTGGAGCATTAATTCAGAATCAGGCAATAAGTGTCAGGATAAATATAATCTCTGGTACGGCCAATGGTGTGTTGCAGTGGCAGGAAAAACACTCATTAACTACCAATGAGTTTGGTTTGTTTACTTTATTAATTGGACAGGGAACCAGTACAGGAGCGGGAGCCACGTCTTCTTTTTCTGCCATTAACTGGGGAAGTGCCAATTTTTATTTAAAAGTAGAAGTAGATTATACTGGAGGACAGAATTATATTGCCATGGGAACAACACAATTATGGGCTGTTCCTTATGCAATGGTATCAGGCAATGCTATAAGCTGTCCGGCTGGTGCAACTGGTGCAACTGGACCTAAAGGTCCGACAGGAGCCACTGGTCCGGCAGGTCAGAATGGATTAAATGGCGCAACAGGACCAACCGGACATATGGGACCAACGGGTCCAATTGGACCGCTGGGTCCAGTAGGTCCTGTCGGGACAACAGGAAACGATGGTCCTGCAGGTCCTGCAGGTACGCCAGGTGCTACAGGGGCAACAGGCCCGGCTGGTATAGCCGGTCCAACCGGAGCAGCAGGAATTAATGGTACAATAGGTGCAACTGGTCCGGCAGGTATTGCTGGGGCAACCGGCCCAACGGGTTTGACTGGTATTGCAGGTCCAACAGGCGCTAATGGCGCAATAGGAGCAACCGGTCCAACAGGAAATAATGGAGCTGCAGGTGCCGTGGGTGCCACAGGTCCTCAGGGTGATACAGGTCCGGCAGGAGTTGCAGGTCCAACTGGTGCTAATGGCGCAATAGGCGCAACCGGTGCAACAGGAAATAATGGAGCAGCAGGTGCAGTTGGCGCCACAGGTCCTCAGGGCGATACAGGTCCAGCAGGAGTTGCAGGTCCAACAGGCGCTAATGGCGCAATAGGCGCAACCGGTCCAACAGGAAATAATGGAGCTGCAGGTGCCATGGGTGCCACAGGTCCTCAGGGCGATACAGGTCCAGCTGGAGTTGCAGGTCCGGCAGGAGTTGCAGGTCCAACAGGCGCTAATGGTGCAATTGGAGCAACCGGTGCAACAGGAAATAATGGAGCAGCAGGTGCAGTTGGCGCTACAGGTCCTCAGGGCGATACAGGTCCAGCAGGAGTTGCAGGTCCAACAGGCGCTAATGGTGCAATAGGCGCAACCGGTCCAACAGGAAATAATGGAGCTGCAGGTGCCGTGGGTGCCACAGGTCCTCAGGGCGATACAGGTCCAGCAGGAGTTGCAGGTCCAACAGGCGCTAATGGCGCAATAGGCGCAACCGGTCCAACAGGAAATAATGGAGCAGCAGGTGCCATGGGTGCTACAGGTCCTCAGGGGGATACAGGTCCAGCCGGAGTTGCAGGTCCAACAGGCGCTAATGGCGCAATAGGCGCAACCGGTCCAACAGGAAATAATGGAGCAGCAGGTGCCGTGGGTGCCACAGGCCCTCAGGGAGATACGGGCCCGGCAGGAGTTGCAGGTCCAACCGGTGCTAATGGCGCAATAGGCGCAACCGGTCCAACAGGAAATAATGGAGCAGCCGGAGCAGCAGGTGCTACAGGCCCACAGGGAGATACTGGTCCCGCAGGTATTGCAGGTCCAACAGGTTCAAACGGAGCTGTCGGAGCCACAGGTCCCGCCGGAACAGCAGGAGCTACTGGTCCCGCCGGAGTTGCAGGAGCTACCGGTCCCGCCGGAACAGCAGGAGCTACAGGTCCCGCCGGAGTTGCAGGAGCTACAGGTCCCGCCGGAGTTGCAGGAGCTACTGG
>Ga0224524_1000243_pt1 | contig 23839 bp, 20 predicted proteins | sample CFST75metaG_FD_179895 | JGI IMG/M metagenome (GOLD analysis project Ga0224524, IMG submission 179895) | Peat soil microbial communities from Stordalen Mire, Sweden - C.F.S.T75 | ecosystem: Environmental > Terrestrial > Soil > Wetlands > Peat | place: Sweden: Norrbotten County, Stordalen Mire... | reverse complement strand
AATTGTCCTGTGGTGTAATTGGCAACACGACTGATTTTGGTTCAGTAGAGTTCTGGTTCGAGCCCAGACAGGACAACCACCGAGGGCGATTCAGAGAATTTACTGAATTGCCCTTTTCCATTTCTTCCAAATGGTTTGTTAATACTGCTTATGAGCGATACCACTGCATTTACTTCTGTGGTTCGAACTTTGTTTTCAATAAATTGTAAATTTCCGGGGAATATCGAACCAATGATCTGCTGTTGCACGTCCAGTGAGGCTTTTAGGAAAATTGACGGTAATTCCTTTAATAATGAAAATGAGAACTTCAATTGTTCACGGATTTCCTTGCTAAAATGAAAAAAATGTTTTTTCTTTAGTTCCATTTCTCTCAATTGAGACTCATACTTCAGTTTAAAAGAAGAATAATCGCTACTGCTGATTTGATTGTCAGCATACTTATCCTGAATATTGCTTATCCTTGAATTTAATTTCTCCATCTCATTTTCAATTTTCCTTACATTTTCTTTTCTATCAAATTCATTCCCTTCCAATAATTCAAGTAGTATTGAATCATAAAATTCTAAAACCTCTTCTTTTGGTCTTATATCATTTAATAGTTCCAAGAATTTTTCATTGGCAACAGATGCTTTAAATCTTTCATTACAACCCTTTGAACAATGATAGTAGTAATACCTGCCTCCATTTCCTTTTGAAGCACTGCCTGTCAATTTTCGTCCACATTTTGGGCATTTTAAAAATCCTCTCAATGGCAATTCAGGTTTTGAAGAACAATGTTTGGGCATGTTGCTCCTTGCTGTTTTCCCACTTAAAATATCCTGTACCTGATAAAATATTTCTGAATCAATGATGGATTCGTGTTTTGCGTCAACAATACTTTCATTTTCCGTTAAATTTGCAGATATTCTAACTTTTCCGATGTAAGCCGGATTTTTCAGTAAGCTCATAAAATAATTCTTACTGCATACAAATCCTTCTATTGATAATTTCTTTCGTACATGGTCAATTACAGTATCTCCGGATGCAACCATTTCAAAAGCTTTTTTGATATACTTTGCATCACTGTTTGGAACTATTATCGGTCTGTTAGTCTCATCACGCTTATTGTCATATCCTTTAGGAGCCATATTTACCCATCGCCCTTCTTTCATTGCCCGTCTCATGCCATTGCTTACGTTTAACGATCTGCGGTCATTCTCAACTTCAGGAGAAGCAAGATATAAGGCAAGCATCAGTTTACTTTCAGGGACGCTCAAATCCAAAGGTTGCTCGGTAGCTTGTGCCTCAACATTAAATGATCTTAAAGTCTTGAGCATCTCGTATGATTCTCCTGCATTTCTTGAAAACCTGTCCCATTTTATAAACAGTAGCAGATCCGTTGAGTTCTTATTCTGTTTAAGGAACTCAACAAGTTTCTTAAAGGCAGGTCTGTTAAAGCTTTTAGCAGAATGATCATCCTGAAAATGCTGTATCACTTCTATTTGATGTATTAGGCAAAATGCTTTCAGCTTTTCGTGCTGGTCATTCAGGCTGTACCCCCTTATTGCCTGTTCATCCGTTGATACCCTTGTATAAAGAATTGCTCTTTTGTTCATTTTCTTTCAGTTTATCTTTTATATACTGAACATTGATTCGTGCCAGCTTATAGAAAAAATCTCTTATTGCTAACACTTCTTCATCGTTGTATTTGTTTCCGGTTTCTTTCAGTATTTCCTTACATTGTTTTAAGTTCAACATCTCTCAGGGTGATGCAGAACATTCCCGTATTCAACGATAAATGCTCCTTAAAATTTAATGCCCTGTTTTTCAAGTACAATTTCATTAGTTTAATTTTTTCTTGGTTGTGATATTTGTAACGGCAATATTGCCGTTTTCTGTTTTTATAATTATGTCCTGATATCCTCTATTCAGCATTACTTCCGAAAGTCTGGCTTCAGCATAGATTTTCTGTTCCTGCGTTACTTCGATAATGTTTGGTTTTTGGTTTTTGAACTTTATGGTAATTGATTTTGCTTTTCCTTCCCGTAATAACGAAAGAATGTGAAGTTCGTTCTCATTCAACAGCCTGTTTTCTTTGATGTATTTTATATTCTTTTCATCCATCACAATACTTCTGAACAAGCTTATGAGTGAAATATTCAAGTACGATTCGCCATCAAATTCAATTTGCTTCATTTCGTTTTCCAGATTAAAGTTATCGACATCACCTGTGTCAATAACAAACTTAGCATTCAAGTCAATCAGTAACCTCACGTCTCTTCTGTAAAGCAAAAACTCAGTTATAATCATGAACATAAAACAGATTTTGAGCGAGGGATCATTCTCTCTTATACTTTCAAATTCTATTTCTACTGTCTTCTTAAGCTTCTGTTTCTCAGAATCATCTTTCAGAAATGCCTTATCAATTCTCTTAAGAAATTTAACTTTCTCAGCTTTGGTCAGATTTTTTAATAGAGAACCAAAGTCATAAGGTGTAATTAGGAAGTCTTTTAGTATTTTTAATTTTTCAATAGGGTACCCAAAATCTCTGAGTCGTTTTATTAGCTTAAGCCATATCAATTCTACCAGATTGAAAGTGTGAACCACTCTTGTATTACTCGCAGTTACATCTACAATCCCTTCTTTAACCCAATGGTTAAATACCCGAGATGAAATTTCCACGTCCTGAACTATAAACTCCTTTGAAATGGCTATTGCCGAGAATTCATCAATAGCTTTCAGATAACCATCGGCATCTTTTTTCTCAAATATCTTGTCAATATTAATCATGTCTAGTGATAAAAAATTTAAGCAAAGATAATCATTTTAATTTACAATTATGTAAATCGATATATGTATTTATTGACAATTATGAAGTTTGTTGATTATCGATGGAATAGAAAATTGTTGATGGAGTATAATATTTATTTAAAATTTAATTTTTAATCAATTTTGATGCAATTCTACTTCCTTTTCCGAGGCTCACCGACGTTTTTCTGCACCTTGAATAATTATTTTATAAATTATATTATATTATTTTCCATCCATTTTCTTCAAGCTCTTTAGCTTTTTGGTCAACAAGATTTTTATTAAGTGCTATACATAATAAATGAGTTGGACGAGACATACCTACATGTGCTATTTTTAAACAGGACTTTTTATATATATCTTTTTTATTAGGCGGCTGTACATAAGGAGTGCCAATAAGTTGCTCAATCAGGTATTCACCACACGTTTTACCTTGGTAATATGTTTCCATATAAAGGGTTGCCCTGTGGGTTTCTCCCTTTATGGAATGAACAGTTCCTATTTCAACTGGTATATGACTTAAATCTGATTGCGTAGAACGAAATATGTTTTTTGATTCAAGTTGTTCCGAAGTAACTTCTGCGACCTCAACTTTGTCTATAAATTCGCGTGCATTATCATTTAAATTAAAATTAAGTTCAGGAAAAAATGTGACTTTTAAATATGCCTGTATATCAGGTATAACCTCATTTGCCTTGCCCACCATTAATCTCTGCACCCATTTGGAAACATTGGTGTTCAATGATAGCAGAGTTTGGGGATATTGGAATTTTATTAGATCAAGAAAAGATGTTTTATTATAGAATCTCTGACCCTTTGATGTGTGATTTTTAATTTTTGCAAGTCGAAGAATTTCAAGGCAACAATCAACTATAACATTATACGTTTCTTTAGGGTTTGAAACCTCACAAAGCAATAAGGCGGATTTTAAACTATCAAATGATTTATTTTTTACAAGCGCCTTGCTGTATAACTTGAAATAACTGCTAATTGTTAGACCATCTTTTTCTTTACCCACCCAACCCACTGCTTTGATTGGGTATTTATTCTCTTTGTCATTATCCAAATTAAGTTCGTGAATCAGAGAAACGAATTTTTCAAGAACTTTAGATTCTTCTCCACTTTGATAAGTAATAATATAAGGTGGTATTTTTATATCACTTATTCCGGTCAGTTCAGTGTCACTTTTTAATGCAACAGTTTGTAATACCTTAGCGATAAGTTGAGAAAATCTTCTTGATCCGGTTATTTTCATCCTTTCAGAACCATCCCAAGCACTTTCAGAATTATTGTCATTCAAAATAGCTTGGTTGGGATCACCTATTCGCTGAATTACGATTTTTTTATCAAAAATAGACTTGATAATTGCGTCCTGATGAGTATAAGTATCTTGCATCTCATCAATAAAAACATGTGAGAAGCGGCTGGAAATTGCCAATATAATTTTCGGGTAATCTAAAATATATTCCTGTGCTAAAAAGTAAGCATCATCAAAGGAGAGTATTGCACTTTCTATACATACTGTTTTCCTAAGTCTAAACAGTATTTTAAATAATTCTATTTTCTCTTGATCTGACCAATCTGTTCTTGATCTTGGTTTTTTTAAGGAAACTTCATCTCCATTAACACCTGTTATTATCGTGTATTTCCCTGATTCAATTCGTTTGAAAGTTATTTTATCAAACAACTCATTTGCAAATAAAAAACTTTTGACCTGTCCAACTTTGTCACGTAAGTTATATTCGAGATAAGCGGATTGCAATCGTTTAGCCATTCGAAGTGTATCTATTGCATTGGGTCTCTTTTTGTACTTATTGGCATAATATGGAATTGCCATATATTTGTCAATGAATGACTGAATGGTTCCAAAGAAATTGGGATATTGAAATAGCCGGTCAGCTTTATGACCCAACCTCCTCTTTATTTCATTTATTGCAACGTTTGTATGAGTGAGAACGCAAATACCCTTACCATTTTTAAATGGCATTTTTTCGGAGAGTAAGTAAATTTTTGCAAGCAGACTTGTTGTTTTTCCGCTTCCAGGACATGCTTCAACATCAATGGATTTATTAATACAGGAAATAAATTCATATCGCTCTCCTTTATCATCTTCAAACGAGCCATTTCCATTGAAGAAAATATCCTCAACCCGCTTTATGTCCCTCTTAGTTATTTCCATTTTCGGGTTTGGTAACATGATAAATTGCTTCAATGATGTAGCGAAATTGAGAATCTTGTTTTATTTCTGTTGATATTTTGGTTTTGAATCTCAACATTATTTTAGCAAGCCATTGAGCAGTTACTGCTTTTGATGCCTTGTTATCCTTAAGCCTTTGATATATTTTGAACGCTATTTCGTCTGACGATAAATTACTATTCTTCCAAATACTAAATTGATCATTAGCTTTTATTATCCTTTTTAGGGCTTCTTTTTTATTTATACTCTTAAAATTCTGATGGTTTGTGCGAGACTTTATTAATTGCGCTATGTAAGTGGCACAATTAATTAGCTGGGCAAAATATCCCTGAGATAAATCGTATTCCATTGTCCATAATGGTGAATGAAATATTTTGATTCTACCATCAGGTGAATTGTATTCTGTTTTCAGTTTATTGGACTCTTCATTTATATCTGGAACTTTTCCTGTGACTTTTCGTTTTTTTGATTTTACAATACCAGCTAAAGGATTCACCTGTTCGATGTCTAAATCTGTAAGTACCGCCACTTTTATTGGTAAAGTCCCATCAGGTTGGCGCCTAAATATTTTTGCATATCTTAATAAAGCCTTGCTTCCAACATTTACTATGGACACACCATATTTGTGGAGCGGTCGGTCGAGAATTTCAGCAATAGCAGGAATAAGAATGTACTCAGCATCACCTTCAACAAGAATAACTCCCTTTGCGAAGAATAAATTACCTTTGGTTGCATCCAGAAACCTTTCGAGAAAATCATAATCATCTTTCTCAAGTCCGGTATAACCATGAGCCAAAGAAAAAGCTTTTCCTTCGTAACAAATAATTAAATTATCAAGATGTATTTTGGATGCAAGCGTAGTACTGTGCGTTGTAAGAATAAATTGATTTTGAAATTCCTGTTGCTTATCCTGTAGTGCACAGATTACTCTTAGTTGTGCTTGCGGATGAAGATGTGCTTCCAATTCTTCAATTAATGCCAATCTCAATCCCTGATGATTTGTTCCTTGTAATAATAATAATTCTGTAGCAATGAACAGCTGATTTAACGCACCAAGACCTGATTTATTTTCATCTAATGTTAATCCCAGTTTTCGAAGTATGCTTACAAGTTCCGAACCGGAAATATTAAACTCGGCATTTTGAGGCTCATCCGTATGAAAAAAATCGTTTAAGTGACTTTGAACTTTTTGTTTTATAGATCCGCCACCAAGTGTGTTTTCTTCTATTTCATAATCACTGTCCTGTGGAAGGATGTCTTTGGAGAAATAAGCTTTTATCAAGTTGTTAGCTTTGGAAATATACTTTTCCAATGGGTGTTTTATCTTATTTTGATCTCCGTCAAATTGGTCTTTAAACAATGGGTTGCGTGAGAGTATTTGTGCTAATCGAGACCTATAGCCGGGCGATAACTCTGCTTCCGCATCTCTCAAAGGCTTTAGATAAGTTAAGCGAAGAAGGTCTTTGGCTCCACCATCAAGAAAAGCTCCGTCTTCATCAATACCCGCCCGTACGTTATATATAGCCCTATTATCCCGTAAATATGAATATAGCCAAACTCTAAGCTCATATTGTTGCTGCTCATTAAAATGCAGCCATTCCAAAAAATGACCTGCTTCCTGATCGGTAAAACCAGAAAAAAGGCACTCGATTCTTAATTCACGTTTACGACCATCTTGATTTGAATAAAAATCTAATTCATCTAAACGCTGGTATTCCAAGCTTTGTGTTCCAAGAATAAATCTGATAGCGTCAACAATAGCAGTTTTGCCAGAATTATTCTCTCCGACCAATATATTCAGGGTTCGATTAAATTCAATATCTATACCGGGGTTCTCAGGTCGAATTTCACCACTACAATCGGAAGTGGCAATTTTTCGGAAGTTCCATATTTTGATGTTTTTTAAATACATATTTTTTAAAATAATATAGCTAAAATTATCCAAAAATATCTGTTAAGTGGGTTTTAATATTTTTCACTTTCATTTCCGAATAAATACTTGCCAATAACTCGTCAATATCAGTAAGCATTTTTTCGCAAAACCCTTTCTCCATTATAAGTTTCGAATCTTTTATTTTTATCAAAGCAGGATTTTTATGGCAATATGCTTCAATTTCCTTCGTCCGTTTTTCATCCATATATCCTAAGTTGTGTACTATACAATTTCTTATGGCTTTATAAATTAAAATATTAGACCAATATTCACAAAATATAGTATTGTCAATTTTTACTTTTTCTGTCAAATATTTTTTACAATTTTTAATAATATCTTGTTTAATGTCAATTTCACCATAGACAGGATTAAACTCTTTTAAATTCAAACACAATTCTTTAAATTCATATTCAAATTTGGAAAAACAGGTTGATAAAAATGTTGCCCTAAAAGTTTGTGGAAAAATATCAGAAAGTTGCCAATGCTCATCACTTAAATGTTCCCCATATTCTGCCTTTTCTTCATCATTCCAGTTTTTTGTTTTTTCCTTAAAATCATTTTCAAACTGAATTAAATTTCTTTCTAAAAAATCTTCAAAATCAACAAGCATTTTGCGTAAATGAGAAAAATCCATACCAATTGTAACTGCTGTCCATCCTTGCCATTTACATTTTAATTTATCCATTTTTATGTTGTATTTTGAATTTTTAAATTTAATTTTTAAAAAATCTGCCGCCGGATATATCCCAAAACTTATTGAAAAATGCGATGAGTTTTTCAATTACTGTTTCACGTATCTTAGTACGGTCACCAGTGGGGGTAAAGCGTGATACAGGTGGCAATACTTTTGTGATGGCTGTGCCGGTATGCTGAACAAAGCCGTCGCGAAAGGCGTTGTTGATGAATTTGTAAGTTTCGTCTTTGTCCAATTTTTCCTCTGTAATGATGCTGTCTAATTCTTCCATTTTTTTCGCATCCACAAAAGAATGCCAGTCATCGTTGACATTGGCTGTGGGTGTTAATGAATCTATGAACTTTTCGATAAGGTCTTTTTTGTTGCGCAGTTCCAGACTGGAATCAATAGCTTTGTTGATGCTTATTACTATTTCTTTGTCTTTTAAATGGCCTTCGTGGTATTTGCGGATTAACTCCAATATATAGTCAATGTTGATTTCGACTTGTTTGATAAGCTCCATTTCAAAGACTATATCATCGTTTACATTTTCAACTTCTCCTTTGTTCTTGCCGCGAAATTCATTGTAAAGATTGATATACATGCTGTGATAATCCTGCACATCGCGTTCGGTCAAAATCTCATTGCCGGCAAAGTCGTCGAAGGCGGAAAGAATGTTTTTTGCCTTTAGGATAGTGCCATATAATTTGATAAAGTTTTTCTGATTCTGTTCGCCAATAATCTGCATTCCCACCGGAAATTTATTCAGCAATTCACTAACCAGAGCAGCATATCCGGGTACATCTTTTTTGCCATCATTATATCCATTGTAATATTCATCGTAGGTTTTCAGCAAAACTATGCCACTGGCTTCCTTGTCACCAAATAGCGCAATACTTTTGTTGGTTGCTTCTTCCAGATTGCGGAAGCAAACGATATTACCAAAAGATTTAATGGAATTAAGGATGCGGTTGGTGCGTGAAAAGGCTTGCAAAAGGCCATGTAGGCGCAGATTTTTATCTACCCAAAGCGTATTCAATGTAGTTGCATCGAAGCCTGTTAAAAACATATTGACGACAATGAGTAAATCAATTTCTCGATTTTTCACACGTAAAGAAACATCTTTATAATAATTTTGAAATTTATCACTCGATGTATCGTAATTGGTTTTGAACATTCTATTATAATCTTCGATTGCCGACCCCAGAAAATCACGGGAACTTTGGTCTAACTGGCTGGTATCTTCAGGATTTTCATCTTCAATAATTCCTTCTATTTCCTCTTCATTTATGCCAAAACTATATATGGTTGCAATTTTCAATTTTTGTCCATCAGGCAATAGTTTCATTTGTTTTTTAAACTCGGCGTAATAGGCTATTGCCATATCAATGGATGAAACTGCAAAAATGGAGTTAAAGCCGGATAGCCTGATTTTTTGCTTGATTTCATCAATTTTATTGCGGTCGCGAGCCGAAACCACTTCTTCCACATTTGTCAGAATACTATGAATATACGACTTGTCATTGCGTTTGGTTTTTTGATTAAAATGCTGAAGAATATAAGTAACAGTATTGCTGATTCGCTTGGGATCAGCCAATGCGTTTTCGCGGTCAATGTCCCAGACTTTAGCATCCTTGATATTTTCTTCTTCACGCATAGTGCGGATGTAATCAATGCGGAAGGGAAGCACATTTTTATCATTGATAGCATCCACAATGGTATAAGTGTGCAACTTGTTGCCAAATGCCTGCTCGGTAGTGCTTAAATCGGGATGGGCGCCATTACTTGCATTTAAGGCGAAAATAGGTGTGCCGGTAAAACCAAAGAGGTGATATTTTTTGAAAGTTTTGGTTATTGCCTTGTGCATATCGCCAAACTGTGAACGGTGGCACTCATCGAAAATGATAACCAGATGCTTACTGAAAACAGGATGATTTTTTTGTTTCTTTATCAGAATAGCCAACTTCTGAATGGTGGTTATAATAATGCGTGCCTTGGGGTCTTCGAGTTGTTTTTTAAGAATGGCTGTGTTGGTATTGCTGTTTGCCGCTCCCTTCTCAAACTTATCGTATTCCTTCATGGTCTGATAGTCGAGGTCTTTTCTATCCACCACAAACAATACTTTTTCAATAAAAGACAATTTACTTGCCAACTGTGCTGTTTTGAACGAAGTAAGGGTTTTGCCGCTGCCGGTGGTATGCCAAATATATCCCCCGCCTTCTATTTTCCCATAAGTCTTGTAATTGTTCGAAACATTTATCTGCCCCATAATACGCTCGGTGGCTACAATCTGATAAGGGCGCATTGCCAGCAAAAGCTTATCAGATGTGAAAACACAATATTTTATAAGTAAATTTAGGATGGTATGTTTGGCGAAAAATGTCCGGCCAAAATCCATCAAATCGGTAATCGGTCGGTTATTCGCATCAGCCCACCACGATGTAAATTCAAAACTGTTGCTTGTGCGCTTGCCTTTACGTGCTGCGCTATTGTTCATTTCTTTGATATGCGTAAACCGCGTGGTATTGCTGTAATATTTAGAATATGTGCCATTTGAAATCACAAATAATTGAACATATTCAAACAGCCCGCAGCCTGCCCAAAACGATTCTCGGTTGTAACGGTTGATTTGGTTAAAGGCTTCCTTGATATCAACTCCACGCTTTTTAAGTTCGAGGTGTACAAGTGGCAGGCCGTTTACAAGGATGGTAATATCGTAACGGTTTGGGCGTTGTCCTGTATCGGCAATATATTGGTTAATTACTTGCAGCCGGTTGTTATGAATATTTGCCTTGTCAATCAGATAAATATTTTTTACCGTGCCATCATCGCGGTTTAAGAGTTGAACATGGTCTTCCTGTATAGTGCTTGTTTTTTCCTCAATCCCGCTGTTTTGATTGGCTATGTTACTTTTAAAAAATTGCTCCCATTCTGTATTGCTAAACTGGTAACTGTTTAACATTTCCAATTGCGCACGAAGGTTGGCTATCAATTCCTGTTCTGTAGTAATTGGCAAATATTCGTAAGCCTGAATGTGCAGTTGTGCAATAAATGCTTTTTCAAGCTCTGCCTCTGTTTGGTAACTTACCTCTTTGCGTAATAACGGTTGATATTCGGCTACTACGGTGCTTTCGGGGTTCTCAGCAACTATGTTGTATTTATCCATTGTTTGCATTTTTAAAATTCAACAATTTCCCTCTGTAATATTCATACTGCTTGTGCCGTGCCTCAATTTCAGCAGGCAAACCTTCTGAAATATCATTTACCAAACTTTCAAATTTATCCAATATCCCAACAATACGCTCTTGCTCAGCAAGGGGTGGAATGGGGATTAGTGCTTTACTAAGGCCAGCTGCATTTATAGAAGAAATTTTGCCTGATGATATATATCTTTTTATTTGAGACCGGAAAAGGTCAGTATGCAAATAATATGATACATACTTGGGGTTTAAGTTATGAGAAAATGCAAAACAAGCATCGTGAATTACAACATCTGACTCTCCCAACCATGCTACTCCGTTTCCAATATCTTCAACAGTCTCGCCAGCTGCTACGATAATGACATCACCTGTGTGAGCAACTCTAAGTTTTGCTGCTAAAGCTGGTTCCAAATAAGATTTGGCTTCAATTGCCCAGATTTTGTAATGAGTGTACATTTCACCATAATGAATACAAGGGATTCCTTCTGAGGTAATATCATTTTTAACGAATCTTTTTCCTCTGATAAACTCACCGATTTCACTCAATGCCTTGCACTCCGCCTTCACGCCATTAATCATTAACCCATCATCATTCACAATAAACAATTGGTTCCGATAATATTCATATTGCTTGCGCCGTGCCTCCAGTTCCGCCTGAAGCTCGGCTTCAAGTTGGGTAAACTTATCGAGAATATTTACAATCTCTTGTTGGATTGGAAGAGGAGGAAGGGGGATAGAGATTTTCTTAATGTCAACTGTGTTTATTGCTTCAAAAGTTGAACCACTGCTTTTATTTTTAAATGCCTGAATATTCTCATTTATAAAATAGTACAGAAATTTAGTCGATAAATCATCATTACCAATCATTGAACACAATCCACGGCCTATTGCAATTCTTCTATTTGTAAAATTTGTATCACCAACAGGAGCGCGAACACTCATAATTAAACTATTCGGTTCTGCAATTTTTATTGGACTTGCAGTATAAATGTTTGAATTTTTGATGATTTCTTTTCCAAAAGAAGTTTTTCCTTGGTGAAATTCAATTCCATTTTCAGGATTTGATGAAAATGTATTTCCTGAAGGTGAAGTTCCCATTATTAGATTTACAACCTCCCCCAATTCCCGAAATTCCATGCCATCAGGGCAAAGCTGTTCAATAAGCGTATCAAATTTGCTCATTAATTACCTCCTTCTAAGTCTGCAATAATTTCATCCAAGGTACTGCGTAATTTTTTTTGCCTTGTTACAATCTCTGCAATGTTCACATTCAATTTATAAATATCCACCGTTTCGCGTGTGTCTTCCTGCACTACGTAACTGCTTACAGCAATATTGTAATCATTTTCGGCAATATCGCTGTTTGGAACGACCTTAGCAAAATGAACATCGTCTTTGCGTTTGGTAAAAGCTTTTAATATTTTTTCTCTATTAGCTTCAGTCAGCTTGTTTTTGTTGCCTGCTTGCACAAATTCAGCCGATGCATCAATAAATAATGTTGCATTGTCTTTCTTGCTCTTTTTTAACACGACAATGCAGGTAGCAATGCTGGTGCCAAAGAATAAATTGGGCGGAAGCTGAATGACCGTATCAATATAATTGTTATCAATAAGATATTTTCGTATTTTTTGTTCAGCGCCGCCACGGTATAGTACACCTGGGAACTCAACAATGGCAGCCGTACCGGATGTGGAAAGCCAGCTTAACATGTGCAAGGTAAAGGCAAGGTCGGCTTTCGATTTTGGCGCAAGCACTCCTGCAGGCGAAAAACGGGGGTCATTGATAAGAAGGGAGTTGCTGTCGCCTTCCCAATTCAAGGAATAAGGCGGATTGGAAACAATGCAATCAAAAGGTTCATCATCCCAATGTTTAGGATCCATCAAAGTATCGCCATGGGCAATGTCGAATTTCTCGTAATTGATGTCATGCAGAAACATGTTGATACGGCAAAGGTTGTACGTGGATATGTTGCTTTCCTGTCCGAAGAAGCCCTGCCGCACATTTTCTTTTCCAAGCACTTTTGCGAATTTGAGCAAAAGCGAGCCGGAACCACAAGCGGGGTCATATACTTTATTCACCTGTTTTTTGCCTACCACTGCAATGTTGGCAAGCAACTCTGAAACTTCTTGAGGTGTAAAAAACTCACCTCCCGATTTTCCGGCATTGCTGGCATACATGGACATCAGAAATTCGTAGGCATCGCCAAAAGTGTCGTTGGTATTGTCTTGGTAGTCGCCAAGTTTTAGATCTCCTATGGACTCAATAACCTTGACCAATACTTCATTTCTTTTTTGTACAGTACCGCCAAGTTTATTGCTGTTCACATCAATGTCGTCAAACAAGCCTTTTAGGTCATCTTCGCTGTCGGTGCCTTTTGCAGAGTTTTCAATATTCTTAAAAACATTGCTTAATGTTTCGTTGAGATTCGCATCGTTTTTAGCATTCTTCCTGACATTTACAAACAATTCAGAGGGCAATATATAAAAGCCTTTTTCTTTCACAGTGTCGGCTCTTCCAAATTCAGCATCCTTGTCGGCGATCTTAGTGTAATCGAAATTTTTATTGCCTGTACGCTGCTCTTCTTTGTTGATAAACGAAGTAAGGTTTTCCGAAATAAAGCGGTAGAACAACATGCCTAACACATACGATTTAAAATCCCAGCCATCCACGCTGCCGCGCAGGTCGTTGGCTATTTGCCATATTGTTCGGTGGAGTTCGTCGCGTTCTTGTTCTTTTGTCATTATAAATTGAATGTTAAATTTTTATTAGTGTTAATGTTTTATGTTGTTAATTTTTTCTTTCAGCAGAACAATTCTCTCCATCAGTTTATCAAATGCAAGCGATTCCCTGTAAATCATGCTCTGTTGCATTTGCTCATAATCTTTTTTCCATGCAGCTATCATGTTATCAGGCGGAATGAAATTTATTTTGTCAGGGGCATGATTTGCATAATCAATTCCACGAAGTGGTGTAATTTTGCTGCGGTGTTCAACAATATGCAAATAAAGGTCTTTATCTGCCAGTGCTTTCATGCCAAAATCAGTGTCCATCAGTTTTTCTAAATCATATAAATGCCTGCTCTGCCGGTCAACTTTAACTTTCTCTGCCGGTTGCTGAAATTCTTCATGCAGAAGAAATATTTTTTCAAGAAATGTCCGTTCAGGATTTACCGTTGGAATAGTGATGCTGCTGTCGGCAAAATTTCTCCCCTCGAAATGTTCACCAACGAAAGAAGAAAATTGTGTTTCAGAGAACGGCTCTTTTTCAGAACGGCTTCCAATCTCAATTAAAACCCTTGGTGGCAAATACCACGACTTCTCTGTAACAGCAGGATAAATCACTTCAATCTTTACCGGGTCTTCATCGGGTGATTTGATTTCAGTCAACTGGAATTTCACATCTGCAAATCCCGCATCGAGAAAAGTTTTTTCAAGCAGCGGCAAATATTTTTCCGAAATGTAATTGCATGAAACTTTACGAAGCTTTGCAACCTGTGAGCCTGTCATTTCCGCATCGGCTTTATCAAAACCCAAAAATTTTCTATCCAGTGCCAAATCAATGTCTTCCGAAAAACGATCAATCAGGTTCCATGCTTTGCTTAACGAAGTGCCGCCTTTGAAAACAGTGTGTGATGAAATTTCAGTTTGGAAAACCAAATCCAGTGTTCTTACCACCCACCAATCTTTTTCTACAGCAGCCTCCGGCAACCCCATTTTTTTACTGATTTCCAAAAAAATGTTTCTCTTGGTACTGTTAGTAAGCTTCATCCATTCCTTTAATACGTCTTCACTCATCATTCTTTTTCTTTAAAATTGGCCATATTATTTCCCTTATCCAAGTTGGAGCTAGGCGAATGTCCTGTTCCAACTTTGTTTTTTTTTCTTTTTCAAGCAACTGCTGAATTCTTTTTTTTTCTTCTTCTGTAATCTTATCTTTTCCAATGGTTCGGAGAGCCTGTATAACCAGTCGGCTAATTTCTCCAACAGCTGCAAGGTTTTTAGGTGTTGTTTTTTTAAAAGTAATTGTTCTTTTGTCAATCTTTACTTTTCGTGCTGTTCCATCTGTAAGATAAACAATATTTAATGGCACCTGTGTCGAAAGCCCGAGTTTGTTCAGGGCATATATCCCTGTAGGAACAATCCTTGCTTTATCCCTTTTTGCAATAGCTTTGGCAATATCATCAATACCGGGGGTAACTATTCCTATCACCGGATCAATTTCGGGACGTACATAAATTCCGGCAGCAACCCTTTGTATCTCTCCACTTTTAACTAATCTCTCCAATGCTTTTCTTAGTGTGTCAGCATTTCCTAGAGTTACAAAGCTTTCTGTAAAAAAAAGCGTACCCCTCTTGGCTTTTTTAAATTTTCTAAGTATCTGTATTTCTGTATTAAACGTCATCTTAAGCATATATTTGTGTCACACTTTTAGCAATAATATGTGACAAATATACGTGTTTTTCTGAATTTAAAAAATTTATTAGAAGAAAGATTTAAGCAGAATGAAGAAAATAAAAGTGCAATATTATTGTACTTATTTGTTTAAATTTATTATATTTGTAGAAAAATTTATTTAATATTATGGTAGTTGCTCGCAAAGAAAAAGAGTCATTCCTTGGAAAAAACTTGTTATTTCTTAGAAAACAAAAGGGTAAGACACTTGAAGAAATGGCTGAGATGCTTTCATTAAGTGGAAAGTCATCGTATAGGGCTTATGAAGAAGATCGTGCTTTGCCGGACATACATAAATTGTTGAAACTTGCTTCTTTTTTTGATGTTTCAATTACGGAATTGATGTATCAGGATATAGAGAATAAAAAACCCGAAAAACAAATTGAGGTAAAAAAAATGTTTGAGGTTTCAAAGGTGCCATTGGCGGCGGCAGCCGGTTATGCACAAAGTTTCGGGGATAACTCCTTTATTAAAAAACTTAAAACCATTAAAATCCCTTACGAACCGTATGGAATTGCAAGAGCGTTTGATATTAACGGTGATTCAATGGAACCTGAAATAAAAAACGGTTCAACAATTGTCGGAATTAAAATTTCAACGCAAGAAATAAAAGATAAGAAATCCTATATTGTTGTTACAACAGAAGGTGTTCAGTGTAAAAAAGTACGAGTTGAAGAAAAATCAGATTTTATTTATCTAATTTCTATAAATGACAAATATGCACCTATGCATATTGCAAAGGATGCTGTGATGGAAATGTGGGAAGTATGGAAAATATTGTAATTAACAACCCTAAAAATAATTGACATGGGAAGACACTCTGATTTGCAAAAAAATATACAGGTAAAGAACCTGTATTTAATTCCAATGTTAAAGGTTATTACATAAAAACATTATAGCATGAAAAAAGAATTTTCCTTTTATGAGTTTGTCGGTCTTTTGGTTCCGAGCATTATTCTATTATTTTTTCTTGAACTGATTATATCAATGGTTTACAAATTGACGCTTGTTGATTTTTCAAAATTTGGCGAGTCTCTTATTTTTATTGTTGTTGCATATGGTTTTGGTCACATACTTCAAGGGTTAGGTAACTATTTTGAATCATTTCTATGGTTCATATATGGCGGTATGCCTACTAGTTGGTTGACAAAGAAAAATAGATTTGGAAAATATTTATTTGAAAAATCAGATAGAGAAAAAATTGTTGAGAAAATTTATACTGAATATGGGAAAGAGGAAGGTAAAGATTTTAGCAGATTTATTTATACGAAACTTTTTGTAAAAAAACTCACTGATAGAATTGATATTTTTAATGGAAATTATTCTCTTTTAAGAGGTCTTAGTGTTTGCTTTATTATACTTTCAGGTCTTTGTATTTATTATTTCAATTGGCAAATAACCATTGTCGCATTTCTGTTTTCAATAATAGCAATTATAAGAACTATCCGGTTTGCAAAATATTATGCAAAAGAAATTTATCGTACATATTTAAATTTTTCTGAATAATTAATAATCTCGAAAAAACTTAAAACAAATAAACTATGGATTTTAGTATTGATATGTTAAATGTGGGTGACGCAGATGCAATAATCTTATGGTTAAAGCAAGATGGTGCCGATTTCGTAATTTTCTTAGATGGAGGAAAAACCGAAGATGGGGATGAAGTTATAAACCATTACAATAACTATATTAAACCTCATTTAGTAAGCAAACCAATAATAATAGTTATTAATTCACATCCTCATTTGGATCATATTAGAGGACTATCTAAAATTATCAATCATTTTCAGACAGATATAAAGAGAGTATATTTCAATGACCCTCTTAAATATATCAGTTTGATTCAGCGAAACCTAATTAATGAGTACCATCAAAAATATAGTCATAGCAGTCAAATAACAGGATTGTATGAATCGTTGAAAGATGTTGACGATTTTAATACCCTTCTTAAAAAATATAATCTAATATCTTCCCCAATATTTTCCGATACAGACCTTGGACATAGCTTATTTAAAGTATTAAGTCCAAGTGAAGCCTTCTATAAACAAAAAGTCCAATTTTTCACAGATAAAACATCGCTTGAGAATATGCATCTTTTAAAAGAAGCGGAGGATGATATTAATGAGGTTGAAGAGGGTAATAGACCTTGTGCTGTTGTTGATGAGAAGAATGATACATCTGCTGAAAATTTAACAAGCACAATAATTCAACTAACTGACTCCAACAGCAAACGATATTTGTTTACCGCAGATGCAGGTGTTGATTCATTTGAATCTGCCCAAAACAATGGCTTTAATATGACTGACTTTCACATTGTTCAATTACCACATCATGGGAGTAGGCGAAATGTAAATACAAATTGGATTTGTAAGTTTAACCCAAAGCAATATTGGGTTTCAGCTTCCGGTAACAAGAAACATCCAAGACGAGCAGTTATTGAATGTATAAAAAAGAACCTCCCAGACTGCAAAACATATAGTACACATAAAGGCGGAACAAAACATATAGATTCAAAACCCGATATATTTCCAGATAGAGGATGGAGCAGCGCAGAACCACTCTAAGTGATATGTTTGTAGAAGTAAATTTAAATATATTAATTTATGAATCTTGACGATATTCTTAATAAAATTAAAATAGACGATAGAGAATCTTTTCGCCTGAACTGTCCTAATAATATTTATTTTCCAGATTTTATTATCAAAGCATTAAAGGAGAAATTCGACCATAGAATAGAAAAGGGTGGATTAATTCTATTTAATTATAGCCTGTTAAATAATACTATAACTTTTTCTGCAAAGAATGTGGTTTTTATTAAAAATATCTCTAAAACACCAAATCATCAATATGCCCCTGATAAAAAAGAACTAAAAACAGCATATGATGATGCGTTTTCAAAAAATCTTTTACCCTTAGCTTTTCATACTCATCCTACTGTTTATAAAGATAGTGATAACATAATAAATGAGGGAATGCATTATTTGCAACAGCTCAATACATCTATAGAAGATAAAGGCTATACATTGAGAGAGAATTATAAATACAAAGGTGTAAATCTTAGGCTTCCTGATATTCTCGTTGTTGAAAATGCAAACGCCGTTTTTGTAGGTATTTACGGCGGACTTATTGCTCCCATGTGTTTCACAGAACAAAAGGACAAGGCTACTATGACAGGAATGGAAAATGTATTTAGTGGGTTAACAAAATGGGCAAATACGCCTGAACGGAAAGCCGTAGTGTTGTTTTGTTCTTTCGCATTGGTTGTTTTAGGTATAAAGTATTATAAAGTCAGCATTCCTGTTCTTATAACAGCAGGTGCAGTTATCCCTCCAATTTTATATTCTAATCAAAAACGCTGTGATTTCTTTGGCGTTTCATACGGATTAGAATTAAATATTTATATTCCTAAAATTGATGATTTTGAAATTAAAGAATATGAAAATAAAGCCATTGAAGCCAGATTGGAAGCTATAAAAAGAATTGAAGCAAAAAAAAATATAACATAATATAATATTTTTTCTCAGGAGTACTGAGGCTAATTATTTACGTTTCATATCAAGTACGGTCTATTTTTTCTCTGAGATTTCTACTCTGGACCTCCCATTTTTTCATTGTGTGAACCCTCTCTTTATTAAAAATCTGAGAGTTTTTATGTTTTAAGGTATGCCCCGCCATTTTTAATGAGCGTTTGCCAATGTTTGCCGTGAAAAAAATAATTATATCATGAAGCTAAACGAAATAGTGGCGCCTAAAGCCCATCTTAGGGCATATTCATTAAAGGAATTGTCTGGAATGTACGAATGCAGTGGAAAATCCATGAAAACATGGATCGCTCCATTTAAAAAAGAAATAGGACAAAGGGTTGGACGATTCTATACTCCTAAACAAATGAAAATAATCTTTGAAAAGCTAGGGGTTCCGGGTATATTTTATTGGGATTAAAAATTCCTATTTCAAAATATGAATGTAAAAATTGACAATCCCAATCTATCCAAATTTGTCCTTTTGAATCCCTTTCTTGCCCAAAGTGGAAAGCGGAATTTAAAATGGTTTTTACTTTGCATTCGAAAAAATTATCAGCATGTACAACATAAGACATATACTTCGCCTGCATACACAGCATCAAACTACCTCTGAAATAATTATGCAGACTGGAATACCTCATAGCGTGCTAAAAAAATGTCTTGAAGAATTTAATGAAAGCGGGTTGACCTTTGAAGAAATAAATGAATTAAGTGATATGGATCTGGCAGAACTTTTTACAAAACCTGAGGAACCTCCTATCAGCGAGACAATGAAAATATTATTAAACCTTTTTCCTTCAATTGATAAAGAACTAAGGCGCAGGGGCGTTACTCGTAAGCTACTATGGGAAGAATACAGAAAAAAATATCCCGATGGTGTTAGTAGGCAGGAGTTCAACAAGCACTTTTGCAAATGGAAAAGGCGAATAGTCCCTATTATGCACCAGGAGCATATAGAGGGAGACAAATTGTTTATTGATTATGCAGGTGCAAAATTATCCATCATTGATAAAAACACCAAAGTTGTTAATCTCGTAGAAGTATTCGTAGCAATTCTTGGTTCAAGTCAGCTTACCTATGTGGAAGCGGTAATGACTCAACAGAAAGAAGATTTTATTCCAGCATGCGAAGGCGCTTTACATTATTTTGGTGGAGTTCCTGGTGCTATTGTTCCCGATAATTTACGGTCAGCCGTAACAAAAAGCGATAAGTATGAACCTAAAATTAATGAAACCTTTGCTGATTTTGCTGAACATTATAATACAACTATATTACCTACACGTGCTTATAAACCAAAGGACAAAGCGTTGGTGGAAATTGCTGTCAACATTATCTATACTCGTATTTATGCCAAGCTAAGGGACATAAAATTTTATTCTTTGGAAGAATTAAATATTGCCATCAGGATCGCTTTAGAAGAACACAACAATCAAATAATAACGGGAAGAAATTATAGCCGACGGCAAAAATTTGAAGAACTGGAACGTGTTGCATTATTACCACTTCCAACATTACGTTATGAATTCAAAAAGCAATTTTATGCGACCGTTTTAAGACACGGACATGTTTCGCTAAGCGCAGACAAGCATTATTATAGTGTTCCATATAGTTTTATCGGAAAAAAAGTAAAGGTGATGTATTCTCAATTTAGCGTGGAGATATTTTATAACTATGAACGAATTGCACTTCATAAAAGACGCTATCAAAGCTATTATAAATACACAACTGATAAAGAACATTTACCTGCTGCTCATCGTTTCGTATATGAATTGACCTCTGACCGCTTATTAATGCAGGCAGAAGCTATACATAAGGACGTCAGGCTTTATATTTCAAAAATTATTACTAAAAAACAACATCATGAGCAAGCATATAAAATTTGCTTGGGTGTTCTGAGCTTTGCACCGCAATTTGGCAACGACCGACTGATTAAGGCGTGCCAGTGTGCTTTAGATTATGGCATTTATAATTACAGAACTATCAAGAAAATTTTGGAGAACGGATTAGAAAAAAATGATGATTTCAATGAAAATATAGAAATGCCTGAGCATGAAAATATTCGAGGCAAAGATTATTACAAGTAAAAAAATAAAATTTAAACATATAAACGAACAATATAAAAAACCAAAAATGAATACAGCAACATTAGAAAAGATGCGGAAGATGAAACTCTTCGGTATGCACAGAACTTTTAAAACAAGTATTGAATCCGGGAAGACGGAAGATTACACAGCAGATGAAATGGTTTCTAGTCTGATCCAATCAGAATGGGACGACAGGAAAAATAGGAGCGTAGAACGGCAGCTTAAAAACGCTAAGTTCCGATACAAGGCTTCCATAGAAGACTTCCATTTTAACAATGATCGCAACGTTGACCGAAATCAGATTATGCGTTTTGGAGATTGTTCTTTCATTAATAAGTTTGAGAATATTCTTATTACGGGAAGTACGGGAACAGGAAAAAGCTACATCGCTTCCGCCATAGGGCATCAGGCTTGTGGTTTAGGATTCAAGGTGCTTTATTGGAATGCCTCAAAACTTATGGCGAAACTTAAACAGGCTAAAGGGGATGGCTCCTATATAAAAGAGGTTGCTAAAATAGAACGCCAGAATCTTTTAATACTCGATGATTTCGGATTGCACCCTTTCGATGCGCAAGGTCGGGCAATGCTGATGGAAATAATCGAAGACAGGCATGGCAAGAATTCCACCATCGTTATATCGCAAGTGCCGGTAAATAAATGGTATGAGATAATCGGGGAGCAAACAATAGCAGATGCTATACTCGACAGGATAGTTCATGGAGCGCACCGATTAGAACTTAAAGGAGAATCCATGAGGAAAAAAAAATTAGTCGAAACTGAGAAAATAAAAATTAGCGGCTCACCTAAAATGCTTTTACAAGTATGATAAAGATTATATTTCATTGCTCAGCTCATCAATTATTCTGCTGACTTATTCTTCTGAAGAATGGAACACACTAAATTCCATTGCTCTTTCCTTGAACCTGTTTTTATTGGTTTTTGCAATTCCATTCTCGACCATGACAGAAATATCACAGTCATGAACCAGTTCCTGAGACCCCCTGATTTTGCCGTCCTTTGTGGATTGTGATATAGTTATTAGTGCTGAATTCTTATATCGCATTCTGATTTTTTGCATTTTTTCGGCATCAATTCTCATATTGTCAAGGCTGTCAATGAAAATAAAGTTATAAACTTCGGGTTGTATATTCTTAATAATATCCTCAAATGTCCTTAAGTCGGCAACATCAAGATATTTTGATACCCCATCGTTATTCATAAATTTGTCTCGCAGGGTTTTGGTGAAGCCTTCTTCACCGCTGATATAAACAACTCTGCCAATATTTTCAGCAAGATATTTGGCAAACTGAATAGCAAATGTACTTTTCCCTTCGCCGGGCAAACCATGTATTATGCAATGAAAATTTACAGAAGGATAGCCAAAAAACATATTCCACCTGTCACGGAAATCAAGCACCTTAAAATCCATACTTTTTAGCTCCTGACTATTAATGATTTTTTCTGAATTAATAACCGTCATGCAGACGTCAGAGACGTCTTTTTGCAGTCGGGGTAAGGGTTTTAACTCATCGTTATTTATATCAGAAACTATAAGATTCGATTGTTTCATTGGATCGGAAGAAGCTGGAACAAGTATCTCTTTCTTTTGCAGAAATGGAATAGCCCGGATTTTTTCCTTTTGGCTTAATATTCTTTTGTCAAGATTGTTTAGCTCAGAGATCATACAATTTATTTCAGCAACTTTTTTTTCTGCTTTAGTTCTTTTCTCTTCTTCGCGTATGCTTGTAGTCATTGATTTCATGATAACTCCACCTACTGCCCCTATCGTTCCACCCAAAATTGTTCCCTGAGTTTTATTTTCGGATGAGACATTCCCTATCAATGCTCCGGTTCCTGTCATTCCCCAAATCCACTTATTACCATTCTGATCCAAGAAAACTTCTAATTCTTCCTTGCGCTTCTCAATCCCGCTAACCAACTGCTTTCTGACGTCTGTCAGACGTCTTATTTCTGCATCGAGAGGAGAACGAAGCTCATGATATATTGGAACAATAGTTTTGACATATCCTTGCTGAGTTTTTTCCGAAACGAAAGTTCCGGTCTCATCAATAGTGCCATTCAGAAGCCCCCGGAGTTGAGACGTTACGTCCTTCTTTTCCTGAACTTTTTCAACAGCTTGACTTTTTGATTCCTTTTTTTGTTCCCAATGCTTGGCTTTGCAGGTGTTGCTGCAAAATACGGCATCTTCTCTTTTGCCAATGATTTCTTCTCCGCAATATTTACATTTCTTGGTTTCCATGATTTTATTGATTTTAGACGTCAACAGACGTCTGTTTGCAATCCTTTTAAAAAGGGAAGATTGACTCTTCCCTTTATCATTTTATTGTTTTTTTATTTTACTGAGTCATAAGTTCATCAAGGTAATCTTCCAGACCATCCACCATATCTGATTCGTCTTTCTCGTATTCAACCTCAATGATTATTTTGTTATCATCAGTCTTCCCCGCAATTCTATTGGGAAGCATACTGCTTGATAATTCTTCAGCAAAGTCGGCCATGATTGTTTCTGGCACATAAAAATCTATTTTTCTCATAATTTTTTTATTTTAAAGATTTGACATTGTTTTATTCTTATAAGGTTCATTTCACGGAGGAGACCTTGGTATATGATTAAATGGATTCATAAAATAATATTCATTAATACAAAGTTCTTGATTGGGTTTTATTAAGTTGAGCTTAACAGTGCATGAATGGGCAAGATTGTGCATGAAATTGCATAATCTTGCCTTATTATGTTACTGAAGTCATTATTTTTTTTCGATGGAGAGAATCATCCTTTAAAATAGCATCAATTTGGCTAATTTTATTCAAATCCTCAAAAAACTGGTTTGAACTTAGCACTGACAGGACAACAGATTCAAAATAAAGAACCCTTTGCAATTATTAAATATGCAAAGGGTTTTTTATTTCAGCAACCCCACCAATAGAATAAAATCAGGCATTTCATTTTTCTTACCGTGGTTTAATTG
>Ga0224524_1000241_pt1 | contig 23893 bp, 26 predicted proteins | sample CFST75metaG_FD_179895 | JGI IMG/M metagenome (GOLD analysis project Ga0224524, IMG submission 179895) | Peat soil microbial communities from Stordalen Mire, Sweden - C.F.S.T75 | ecosystem: Environmental > Terrestrial > Soil > Wetlands > Peat | place: Sweden: Norrbotten County, Stordalen Mire... | reverse complement strand
TGAAATTACTAAAAAACAACCCATACAGGGATCCGATTCATCTGAGCAATATGAACATACTATTTTACTAAATAAAGAAGAATTTTCCACGTTAGAACAAGTACTGGGAAAAAAAGTTAGAAAAATTAGGTATTATTATAATTATAAGGGTGTGCAAGCCGAGATAGACGTTTTTCAAGATGATCTATTAGGTTTAGTTTTAGCTGATTTTGAGTTTGCAGAAAAGAAAGACAAAGATAATTTTGAAATTCCAGAATTTTGTTTAGTAGATGTAACTCAAGATAAATATTTTGCTGGAGGAATGCTTTGTGGTAAAAAATATAGTGATATTGAAAATCATTTAAACGAATTAAGCTACAAAAAAATAATTAAAAATTAATCAGTATAATAATTATATAATAACTATTATCATGCCAATTAATAAAAAATTACCGCTTTTTCTACATGATGAAAAAACTAATGAAATATTTAGAATAATTGTCGCTGCTATCCCTAAGGGCACTAAAGCATATTTAGTTGGTGGCGCTATTAGAAATGCTATTTATTATAAATATTTTAAACAAGAACTACCTCAAAGAGATTATGATATATTATTAATAGGTGACCACGTTGGCTTTATAAGAAATTTAAGACAAAATGGTTTTGTTTTTGGAAAAATTAAAAGAAAACATGAAGTAGTTGTAAAAATGAAGCGAATTCCAAAACCAATTCATATTCATAACGATTATTTGTATTTAGATATTCATATTTCAGAAGAAAAAAGTGTCTTAAAAAACTTAGTCGAAAACTCTAATTTTACCATTAATGGTTCGACAATATCTTTAAAGGACATTTTTAAAGAGGATTGGTTTGATAAATTGATATCCCTGCCCGGAGCTTTGGCTGATTTAAAAAATAAAAGATTAAAATTAAAGCAACTAAGTCATCCGGCTAATTTATTCGCTTGCCTGAGGTTTATGTCTCTTGGCTTTAAACAGCCGAAACAAGCGGAAATAGACTTGTTATTAAAAAGTTTGAGCGGTTTAAATAAGTCGCGATACGGAAGGAATGTAAAAAAGTTATTTGGCTACGTTGGCGGAGAAGAAAAAGCCAAAAATTTACTGAAAAAGTTAAAGATCATGCAAAACATATTTGATTTCAAAATAGTCAAAAGCTTCAAATAAAGTGGGACACAAATTAAGTTGGGGTGTGCGTCATAATTTATGCTCACCGAAAAAATATAGTTGACAAATTAAATTATTTATGCTATTCTATACTGGCAGTAGTTCTTTTGTATGTTCGATTAATTTTCTTTGCTTCTTTGTGAAGTAAAGCTAAATTCAAAAAAAATAATAGATATGGATTCTCAAATCAAAAATGGTTTTGAAGCTCTAACAAATAATCTTATGAGCTTCCTTGATCCCCCCTTGCTTGACCCTTCGCAAGCACCACTGAAACTTTCACTTGATAAGGCATTTGAAACCCTTCGAGAAAGGTTTGCGGAACATCTGGGTGAATCAGTGGAATGTAGTGACGAGGAAATGATAAATGTCATTCAATCCACTTTTGCTCCATGTAAAACTGAAACGATTTACTCAGTTGATAAGGCGTTAGAATATCTTTATTGTGGTATAAAGTATAAATATCACAATGACGTAGAACGTCTCAGTAAAAATCAATGGGTAATAAAAAACCCTGAAGCATTTGAGGAAATTAGTTACAAATTATCTATGAGATATCGAACACTTAAGTAAATATCAAATAGAAGAAATTGAACTTGCCATTTTACAGCAAGTTCTTTTTAAATGAGAGTGACAATATCTGTTCGTAAACAAATTATTTCTTGGTCTGTTTTTTAGCGTCTTTTTCCATCTTTAACAAACGATCGTAGTAATCAGAAATTTCGATTAAATGTGCCAGCGCAATCTTGCCGGTTGTCAGTAAACGGTCATTACTAATAGACGAATTATTGCCGTAGTATAAATTCGTTGTTCTGTTATAAGTATGATATTTTTGATATACTTATTATGCTATTAACATTGTAATTTATGCCTTTTAAAAGCCAGGCCCAACGCAAATGGATGTTCGCCAATCAGCCAGAAATGGCCGAAAGATGGGCCAGGAAAACCCCTAAGGGTAAAAAGTTGCCTAAAAAATTAAATAAAAATAAATAGTAATTAACAACTAAAAAATATGATTATATTATTAGAGTGGTTTACATCGGCAATATCAATATTAATCGCTGCTTATTTAATTCCCGGGGTTAAGGTAGCGGGAATTTGGAGTGCTTTAATCCTAGCGCTTGTTCTTGGTCTTCTAAATTCTTTAATAAAGCCGTTGCTTGTACTTTTAACCCTGCCAATTAACATTTTAACATTAGGATTATTTACCCTAGTAATCAACGCCTTAATAATCATGTTGGCTTCTAGTATTGTCAAAGGCTTTGAAGTTGGCGGATTTATTAATGCCTTGCTCTTTAGTATTGTTTTAACAATCATCCAAGCCTTATTTGAGATGATTATTAAAAAATAAACAAGATTAGCTGACAAAACTTTTTTGTATGACCACTAACTTATTAGAATTTAAAAGTGGGGAAGACATCTTAAGAGGAATCCTAACTAAATCCGCTAACAGCAAGCGGGTAGTCGTTATGATTGGGGGATTTGAGCGGGCTGGAACTACGGAAAAGAAATTTAAGATTCTGTCGGATAAACTAGGTGCCAAGAATATAGACTGTTTTCGTTTTGATATTGCTGATTGCGGATTATCTGATGGTAATTTTTATGAGATGACAATAGACGGCATGGCGAACAGTCTTAAAAGTGCGGTAGATTACTTAAAAAAATTCGGATATGAAAATTTTTCTGTTGTTGGTCATAGTTTGGCGGCATGCGCTATTTCTTTAACTTTGAGTCAAAAAATATTTCATAAAATAATACTTATCGCACCGGGATTAAATCAAAGAGAATTACTTCGTTTGTGGTTTGTTCAAAAAAATAATAAAAATATAGAAATTAATTGGAAAAATTATAAAAATTATTTAAGTGAGGCTGACTTTACGGAGAATTTAAAATTTGATCTAACAACAAAGTCTCACAAATTGAGTTACAAGTACCGCAGCGATAATAAAGATATGGATTACAGTACTAATTTTAGTAATTTAACAGATAATGTTTTGCTCATTCATGGTAATGTCGACCTTATTGTTCCCGTTGAAAGCCTTAATTGTGATTTTAAAAACAAGCTAATTATTGATAAAGGCGATCATGATTTAGAAAGGCCAGGAATAATCGACCAATGGCTTGATAGAGCTGTAAATTTTTTGGAATAATAAGATATGCATAACCACACTCAAACCGAATCAAGTAAAAATTTATTAAAATCCATTGTTATAAATGTTTTTATTGTTGTCTTTGAAATAGTCTTTGGCTTAATATCTCGTAGTTTGGCCCTTATATCCGATGCTCTTCATAATATAACCGATGTTGGCTCGATGACTCTTAGCTTTTGGGGCGAAAAGGTTTCTGCTCGTCCAAGTACTGAACATAAAACTTACGGCTACAAAAGAGCTGAAGCTATTATTGCTTTTACAAATGGCGTGGTTCTTGTAGCGGTTACTATTTTTATTATCTACGAAGCCATAAAAAGATTAATTAACCCAGTTCCGGTAGCTGGCCTACAAATGATTATTGTGGCCACAATCGCTTTTATCGGCAATGGTCTAGCAACATATCTACTAAATAAGAATGCTAAAAATAATTTAAATCTAAAAAGTGCCTGGCTCCACTCTTTCCAGGATGCAGCCTTCTCTCTGGCGGTCATCGTTGGTGCCGTAGTCATCCATTTTACTAACCTTAATTGGCTTGATCCCATCTTATCAATATTAATATCTGTATTTTTGATAAAAGAAGTTTATAAGATTATAGCCGAATCAATTGATATGCTTCTAGACTCAGTTCCTAAGGATATTGATTTTCAAGAGGTTAAAAATACGCTTAGCGCTATCCCTGGAATTATTTGCGTCGGGGATTTACATATTTGGCAGACCGGATCAGCTTATCGCCTTTTGAGCGCCCATATCCAAACCAAAGAATTAACTTTAGAAGAGAGAAATGAATTGTTAGTTAAAACCCAGAAACTTATCAAGTCTAAATACCAGATAAATCATTCCACTCTGCAGATAGTTTCACAAAAGGAGACTGCTATATGTGGAGAAATTTGCGGACATTGTAATTAACTATAATTAATTATGACAAAATATATTTTAGTCGGTGGCTATTTGCACAAAGCAAAAGATGGCGGTCAAGCTTTCTTTGAGGAACTGGTAAAAGATTTTAAACAAAATAAGACGGTTAAAATTTTGAATTGTATTTTTGCTCGCCCCCAAGAAGAATGGGGGAGCAAATTTCAAGAAAATAAAAAATTATTTTCAAAATACATAAACGATTTTGAGCTCATATTGGCAGATCCATTAAAATTTATTGAACAAATAAGGGCGGCTGATGTTATTTTTTTTCAAGGAGGGTATCCAGTTCCATTAATGAAATTATTGGCTGAATCTGGTGACTGGATTGCGGAACTAAAAGGAAAGACTGTCGCCGGCACATCGGCCGGAGCTGAAATTATTTCAAAGTACTATTATATCTGTAAAACAATGAGAACGGGCAATGGATTTGGACTTTTACCAATTAAGTTTATTCCTCATTGGTATTCAGAACTTGATGAATACGCAAATATTAATTGGAAAAATGCATTACAAGAATTAAAAGACTATCAAGAAGATTTACCGATTTATACTTTAGCCGAGGGTGAATTTAAAGTATTTAACACGGCATAAATAAAATTATTTTAAACAATAATAAAATATATATGCAGAAAATAATTGCTATCGGCGGGGGAGAAATCGGCCGGCCAGGCTATCCGATCGAAACGACAATTATTGATAAAGAAATCATAAAATTATCAAACAAGAAGAAACCCAAACTCTTGTTTATTCCCACGGCCAGCTCAGACTCTGAAGGATATTACGAAACAGTCAAAAAATATTTTGGAAAAAAATTGGGTTGCGAGACTGATGTTTTGTATTTGCTTAAAAAAAATTTAACTTACAAACAAATTGAGAAAAAAATTCTATCTTCGGATATAGTTTACGTCGGCGGCGGCAATACATTAAAGCTCATGAATATTTGGAAGAAATATGGAGTCGATAAAATTTTAAAAAAAGCCATTAGAAAGGCTATTGTTTTATCCGGTATTAGTGCGGGATCAATATGCTGGTTTAACTTTGGCAATTCTGATTCAAGAAAATTTGTAAATAAAAAAGCCGGTTTGATTAGAGTTACTGGCTTAGGAATAATAAATGCTCTAAATTGCCCGCATTATGACTTTGAAAAAGAAAGAAAGGCTGATCTTAAGAAAATGATGAAAAGAACTTCCGGGGTCGCCATCGCAGTTGATAATTGTTGTGCACTTGAAATAATTGGGGATGACTATAGAATTATTAGTTCAAAAAAAACTGCTAATGCCTATAAAGTATACTGGCAAGCAGGAAAATTTAATGAACTTCTGATTAAAAAAGATAAAAAATTTCGCGCACTAGCGGACTTATTAACCAAGTAACAAATTTTTAAAACAAATGATAAATTGAATATTCTGTACCAGCCATAGATTTAAAATATTCATAAGTAATAAAGTCAACACTGACAGTCAGTGCTTTCTGCCAATTACTATGAATCCAAATCATACCAGTTGGCGTTGCCGATACAATGATGGCTGTGTGTGGTAAGTTTTTTTTACTGGCCATATTGAATTGAATAATATCCGCTCGTTTTACCGTTTCAATGGCCGCGCTTCTAAATAAAACACGACTCATAGAGCTTAGGCCCCATGTGTAATTGTTAGCCTGCAAGAAGGGCAAGCTGCTTGAACTTTTAGTCGCTAAATTAAAAACGCGGTTTACCCAGGGCTTACAACTTAAACCAACATTCTTGCCATAATCAGAATAAGCGGCCGCTAAAATTAAATCATCCAGACTTGAAGTCGCATTTTCCGCATCCGCCAAAGTTGTAGTTGAAGATATTAACGTTGAGCTGGCTGATAAAATCGTATTTGTTGCCGACTCAAGCGTTGTTGTCGCCATATCTAACGTACTCGTAGCAATGGTGTATGGCGCCACACAAGCCTGTTCCAGGACGTAATTGCCGCCCGCACACTTAGTTGGCAGGGAACTTAGTATTTCTCGTGTTTGGATGCCAAATGAGGTGCAAAGGCTCCAATTACTATAAACCCACGAAGTGCAAGTATTATCAGCAATTATTTTCCAATTACTTACCGCCGTACTGGTGCTTACGGTGCTTGTTGCCGTGCTTCCCTTGGTCGCAGTTTTTTCCTCAAGCTTTGGCGTTTCAAAATATTTTTTGTAATAAGTTAACCAATTAGTTGATATCTCTTTTTGGGCCTCAGCTATCTTCATATCTCCACTGCAAACTTTCGCATGTAAATACTTGCTTAGCTTATCTTTCATGACGCCGCTATTTTTAAGATTATTAGCTTCTGGCCATAGATTAGCAATATTATTACTGCCGCCTAATTCTAAACTAATCAAATGGTCTAATTTATATTGCTTGCGTAATTTTGTTGTAATTCCGTATTCGGTATAAACTTTTTTTTCAACCTCGGTTTTAACATTGAGAATTTTCTTTAAATAGTTCTTATCACAAATCAAATCAGTACTGGTTGAATAAACTGCGCCTGGAGTACAGGCCGAGTCTGGCAAATCTTTATTTGCTAAACAATGTGAAGTTTTCGTTTGCTTGCCGTATTTTATAGAAGAAGATGCTAAAACAGAAGAGGCACATCCAAATACAAAAATAATTAGCAGTATTACGATTAATTTGTTATTTAATTTTATCATAAAATATTATTCTGAAAATTGGCTATTATAAAGCGAAGCGTAAAAACCGCTTTTTTTAAGAAGGGCCATGTGTTTTCCTTGTTCAACAATCGCGCCATCGCGCATAACTAATATTAAATCCGCATTTTTAATAGTTGAAAGACGGTGCGCAATTACAAAACTAGTTCTCCCTTGGGTAAGCTTATCCATAGCTGATTGAATTAAAATTTCAGTTCTGGTATCAACCGAACTAGTTGCTTCGTCAAGAATTAACATCGGTGCGTTCGCTAAAATAGCGCGCGCAATTGTTAGTAATTGTTTCTCTCCGGCCGAAATACTATCAATTGAGTCGCCGATAACCGTATCATAACCATGAGCCAAAGTTCTAATAAAATGATCAATGTGGGCTGACTGTGCCGCCTCAATAATTTGCTCTTTAGTGGCGTCTGGCTTACCGAAGGCAATATTCTCCGCCACTGTTCCATTAAATAACCAGGTATCCTGCAAGACCATGCCAAACAATTGGCGTACATTTTGCCGTTTCATTTTGGCAATATCAACACCATCAATAATTATCGCTCCGCTATTAATTTCATAAAATCTCATCAATAGATTAACAATGGTTGTTTTGCCCGCTCCGGTCGGACCAACAATGGCAATATTACTCTTTGGTTTAATATGGGCGGTGAAATTTTTAATAATCTGATGGCCGCTTAAGTAGCCAAAACAAACGTTATTAAATGAAACTTCGCCTGACACAATTGATGGAATATCAATCGTATTCAGTTCTATATTTTCTTCTTCTTCATTTAAAAATATAAATATACGCTCCGCCGCCGCCGCCGTAACCTGAAAAACACTTGCGATATTAGCTGCTTGTGTAATTGGCTGGGTAAATTGTCCCATATACTGGATAAATGCTTGAATTCCGCCAATACTAACGCGCCCGGCAAGTGCCAACCAAGCACCAACTACAGCCACGGCAACGTAACCAAGGTTACTAATAAAATGCATTAGCGGCATCATCAGACCGGACAAGAACTGAGATTTCCAACCACTGTCGTAAAGTTCTTTATTGATTTCATTAAAGCGAGAAATTGAACGACTTTCTCCATTAAATGTTTTAACAATAACATGATTAGAAAACATTTCATCAATATGTCCATCCATACGCCCGAGAGCGCTTTGCTGCTTGTCGTAATAATGCTGAGAATGTTTAACAATATATCGGATAAACACAAAGCTTAGTGGTAATACAATAACAGCAATAATGGTCATTTGCCAGCTGATGGTAAACATCATTGCCAAAATACCAATCACCATAATTACTGAGCTTAAAATCTGGATTAGACTCTGATTAAGATTCTGACTAATTGTTTCAACGTCGTTAGTAATTCGACTAACAATATCACCATTTTCATGACGATCGAAATAGCGCAATGGCAATTTAGAAATTTTCAAAGAAATATCGCGCCTAAAATTAAAGGTGATTTTCTGTGAAATATTTGTCATTATCCAGCCCTGAAGATAGCTAAATATGGCGCTAAAAATATAAAGCGCAATTAACCAATAGGCAATTTTGGCAATAGAGATAAAATCTATTTGTGTCTTATTCAATAATCCCTGAACAATAACGTCGGTCATCTTTCCTAAAAATTTCGGACTAACAATCGCAAAAACAGCCGAAAATATAGCCAATAAACTAACCAAAATAAAAGACCCCCAATAAGGTTTTAGATATACAATAAAAGTACTGAATGTTTTTTTAAAATTTTTCGGTTTCTCGGGCGTACCTCCTCTGGCTGCTTCGGGGCCGCCGCGAAAACCTAAATTAGCTCTGGCTGGTTGTGATTTAGGCATATTATTTATTTTTTAGTTCAGCCGCGGATAACTGTGACTCAGCAATTTCTCGGTAAACTTTTGAATTTTTTAATAACTCGCGGTGTCGACCTGAACCGACGATGACTCCATTATCTAAAACAATGATATTATCAGCTTGCATTATTGTACTAATTCTTTGAGCGACAATAATTATAGTTGAATGCTTCAAATTTAATTTTATGGCTTGGCGCAGGTCCGCATCGGTCTTGTAGTCAAGAGCGGAGAAGCTGTCGTCAAACAAAAAAATAGGCGGCATTTTAACTAGAGCGCGGGCGATAGAAAGGCGCTGTTTTTGCCCCCCGGAAATATTCGAACCGCCCTGTGAAACTTCACTATTAGTTTTCTTTTTAAGCGTATTAATAAACTCCGATGCCTGAGCAAGGCTAGCGGCTTGAGAAATTTCCTCATCACTTGCGCTTGTTTTTCCGTAGGCAATATTACTCTTAATCGTGCCCGAAAATAATGACGATCTTTGCGGGATATAACCAATATTTTCTCGTAACTCGTGTTGAGTTAATTTTCTAATATCAACCCCGTCAATTAAAAGGGAACCGCAGCTAACATCGTAAAGCCGGGGAATTAAATTAAGCAGAGTTGACTTACCGCTACCGGTTCCACCAATAATCGCCGTAATTTCACCTGGTTTCGCCGTAAAAGAAATATTAGATAATACCGGCCGCTCCGAACCCTCATAACTAAAACAAACTTCTCTGAATTCAACTAAGCCCTTAACGGGGTGGGGTAAATGTAGAGGCTGCTCCGGATCTTTAATCTCGGCAACTGTATTTAAAATCTCATTGAGTCGTCTTCCGGAAACGGCAGCTCTCGGTACCATGATAAAAATAATAGATATCATTAAAAAGGCAAAAATTGTTTGCGATACATACTGGGTTAGAGCCAAAACGTTGCCCACTTGTAATTTATTATCATTAATCATGTAGGCGCCGACCCATATCACCATAAGCGAAGCCACGCCCATAACTAAAGTCATAACCGGCTGCATCATATTCATCAGTCGATTTACAAAAACATTTAAACTCGTTGACTCAAGATTTGTTTTCGCAAATTTAATTTGTTCATCCGAATCTTTATTGTAAGCACGAATTACCCGAACGCCAACCAGCATTTCTTTTATTTGCAGCCCGAGTTTATCGACTATTTTTTGAATAAGCGTAAATTTTGGGATAGCAACTAAAAATAAAATAACAATCATTACCGCCAAAATACATACGGAGCTAAAAGTGATCCAAGTCATGCTGGGTGCAATTTGATGCGCCTTAATAATAGCGCCGATGCCAAGAAAAGGCGCTAAAATAGTTAGACGCATGAGCATTGAAAGAACGCCCTGAACTTGTTGGATATCATTAGTCGCTCTTGTAACTAAGGAAGAGGAAGAAAATGTATTAAACTCATTTAAAGAAAAACTCTCCACTTTAGTAAAAACAGCTTCACGTAGACGCCGCGCATAGCCTGTTGAAATTTTTGCCGCTAAATAACCCACGCCGGCCGCGAACAAGCCGCCCATTAAAGTCAAAAGGAGCATTTTAATGCCGAGCGACCAAACTATATTAATGTTTTTTAAAACAATACCCTCATCCACAATCCGAGACGTATACCCAGGCAAGGCTAAATTAACAAAACTTTGTCCAAAAACTAGAAATAGCAGAACAAAGAAGCTAAGGAGATATGGTTTAAAATATTTAACAAGACGTTTCATAAATAATTAATATTCAATTACTCAAATTAGAGAAGTATTCAGATTAATGATAACAATAATAAGGCTTAATTACAATTAAACAAAATTACTAAAATAAGCTTATGCCGGACAAAATGATTACAAATTTAAATATTTATTATATACTTAAGAAGGATTCCCCAATGCTTGTCGTAAAACCGCTAATTAAATTAAAATCAAAAAAAATATTATGATTGAGAATTTAGATAATTTTGCTAATATTCCAAAACCAATCAAAAAAGACACCAGCATTGAAGAAGAAAAGGAATTTGATAGGGCTGAATATATTAAAGAGTGCATTTTGCTGGTTACTGAGTTGATTGAAAAACACGAGGTGTTGCCATTTTCAGAAATTAATCCCGAAGCATATTCAAAAATAAAGACGGAACAAGAAATATATCCGGGATATTCAACACCGATTGATGATTTACTGATAAAATTTAAAGAGCAGGGCATAAAAGTTGTTTTCACTGACGATCCGAATAGTGGCAATATTTGCATCCTGCCTTCGGGAAGTAATGACATTATAAATGACAGCCTGTTTCCTCGCCACTTAAATCAAACCGAGAATATGAATGCTCTACTTAAAAAGTTAATTGAGCTAGACACAAATTGTTACCATGCATATAAAAAGACCTAAAGCCAAATTGCCGGGACACTCGTTTTGGCGGGCATGTTATGGCCAGTGACAAGGATGAATTTAAGGAAATTAATTCTCTCAAACTAGCATTAATCAAAAAATAAAGTCTAAATGGCCGAATATTACTTATATATTCTAAATTGTGCGGACAATACGCTTTACACCGGAATTACAACCGATCTTAAGCGTCGTTTATTGGAGCATAATGGCAAACTAAAAGGAGGGGCTAAATATACGGCCGCGCGGCAGCCGCTAAAAATGATATACCAAAAAAATTTTACCGGACGTTCGGCCGCTTTAATTGAAGAAGCAAGAATTAAAAAATTAAAACGTGAAGATAAATTAAAATTAATCAAGAAATCGAATAAATCCAAAATCATTAAATAAGCAACCAACAAAAAACCACTCAATCGAATTGAGTGGTTTTTTATACCTCTATTTATTTGCTGATTCTCATAACGATACGGCCGTCAATTTTTCCATTTTTCATGCGCTCAAAGATAGAATTAATATTTTCAAGCTTTTCAACCTTGATATTAGCTTTAACGCCTCCGCGACTAGCAATATCTAAGCATTCCTCAAGATCTAAGCGCGTACCGACGATTGAACCGCGAACAGTTTTACGGCTAAGTACTAGATCAAAAATAGAAATAGGGAATTTGCCTGGTGGCAAACCAACTAAAGTCATCGTTCCGTGGCTGCGCAACATATCAACGGCCTGCTGAAATGCGTCGGTTGAAACTGCAGTTACCAAGACACCATGAGCACCGCCAATCGCTTTCGTAATTTCAGCTGCCGCATTGACCTTTAAAGCATTAAAAGTTAATTCCGCGCCAAGTTTCTTAGCTAACTTTAATTTACTATCCGCCACATCAACCGCAATTACGCGTAATCCCATTGCTCTCGCATATTGGACAGCCATATGGCCTAATCCGCCGATACCGGAAATAACAACCCACTGGCCCGGCTTAGCTTCGGTTTCCTTCAAGCCTTTATAGACAGTCAGGCCTGCGCATAAAATTGGCGCTACTTGTTCAAAAGAAATATTCTTTGGTAAAACACCAACATAATTTGGGTCAGCTAAAACATACTCCGCGTAGCTACCATTAACCGTATAGCCCGTCATCTGCTGTTTTTTACATAAAGTTTCCCAACCCGACATACAATGTTCACAATGGCCGCAAGAAGTATACAGCCAAGGCACACCAACGCGATCGCCGACATTAATATTTGTCACACCCTCTCCGACCGCAACGACCGTGCCCGCACCTTCATGCCCGGGAACTAAAGGCAATATTGGTTTAACCGGCCAATCACCATTGGCCGCGTGGAGATCCGTGTGACAGACGCCGCAAGCAGCGACTTTAACCAGAATCATACCGGGACGAAGTTCCGGTACGGGAATCTGTTTAATGACAAGGGGCGCGCCGAATTTTACTACGACAGCCGCTTTCATCATTTTTGGAATAGTCTTCACAAATTTTTTATTAATAATTAATTATAAATTCATCTTAACATTTTTTAAAAAATCTAAACAGAGTATTTAAGAAATAATAAAACTCAACATTGAAAGTGATTTATACTCAAAGCCTTCATAAATTAAATTAATCGTTTCCGTCTCTCGCTTCAAACCAAAAACGTATATTAAGGGCAAATAATGTTCATCAGTCGGTACAGCATAATTTGCGGCCGACTGCATAATTTTTCGATAATTAAGAATTGACTGTAAGTCATTACCACTTAAAGCTTTTTTGATATAATCATTAAATTCTATATTCCATTCATAGGGGATGTCATTCTTTAAGGGCGACATCATCCCTAAATTATGGACGATATTTCCACTGCCAATTATTAAGACCCCTTCGTCACGAAGCATATCTAAATTTTTAACCAGGGCTAAATGTTGTTTTTCGTTTAAATTATAATCGAGACTTAATTGGACTACTGGCACATCGGCTCCAGGAAAGAGATATTTTAAAATCGTCCAAGCACCATGATCTATCCCCCAATCGTCGCTCAAGCCAATAGCTCCTTTTTGGCTCAGTTCAAAAATATGTTGAGCAAGCTCATTCGAACCGCGGCAAGGATATTTTATTTCATATAATTCATTCGGAAAACCATAAAAATCATATATCTGTTTTGGTTTATCTGCGCTAGTAACAAAACTTCCATCCGTAACCCAGTGGGCAGAAATTACTAAAATATATTTTGGCTTAACTAACTTTTTTGAAAGTAGAGTTAAACTTTGAGTGAAAGCATTATTTTCAATCGCATTCATGGGTGAACCATGACCGATAAAAATAAGGGGCATTGTATTTTTCATATATTTAAATTATAGCATACCCAAAAAAGAAAACCTTATCTTTATAGCTTGAACTCAAATAATTATGCTATAATTATAAAATAAATTTCAAACATATGGATAAAAGAGCTAAGCATAAAATCGGCTGGATAATTTTTTTTCTCATAATTATCATTGCCTTCGCTTCCTTTCTATTATTACCCCGATTGTTGTCCCATAAAAGTACGAACAAACTAGACGCGTTTGCTCAATGTCTTAAAAAACAAGGAGTCGTATTTTATGGCGCATTTTGGTGCCCCCACTGCCAAAGAGAAAAGGCTTTATTTGGCTCCTCGGCCCAATATTTACCCTACACCGAATGTTCAACTCCAGATGGGCAAGGTCAACTCCAGATTTGCATCAATAATAACATTAGTTCCTATCCAAGTTTTGTTTTTGCTGATGGCAGCCGATTAACCGGCGAAACGCCCTTGGCCGACTTAGCAGCCAAATCGGGTTGTGCTCTAACTCAATAGACTTTAAATATTATGCAAGTTGAAATTATCAATGAAATTTTAGCTATATTAACGATTACGGCTCTCCTTTTTTTTATCGTTGTTTTATTCTATCTAATTTTATTTCAAAAAAATAAAAATTATTGGCTCTCTGATGTATTGGCTAAAAAGGGAATTACTCTAGCTTTTTTTATCGCCCTTATGGCCGTACTTGGAAGTCTGTATTACTCTGAAATCGCCGGTTACCCGCCATGCGATTTATGCTGGTATCAAAGAATATTCATGTATCCACAAGTAATTTTGCTCGGGTTAGCTTGGTGGCGAAAGGATTTAAATATCATAAAATATTGTTTATCTCTCGCTATTATTGGCGCTCTCTTTGCGCTCTACCATACTTATATTGCCTACGGCGGGCAATCAGTCAGTACCTGTACAACCGCCACATTTATTGGTATTTCTTGCTTAAGGCGTTACGTGTATGCTCTCGGCTTTGTCACTATTCCACTTATGTCTCTTAGCGCCTTTGTTTCAATCATTATTATTTTACTAGCGCAAAACAATTTAAATAAGCCAGAAAGGTTTAATTTTGAAAAATAATATGTCTAAAATATTTTGTTTTGGTGATAGCATAACTTACGGAGCCTGGGGGATAGATACATCTGGATGGTCAACTAAACTAAGAAAGTATTTAGACAAAAAACAGAAACGTGACGCCAGTCTTTATTATCTAGTTTACAACCTAGGAATTGTAGGTGAAACTACTCAGGGCTTAATTAAAAGATTTATAAACGAAACTAAGGCAAGGCTTGAAACTAGAAGTGAACAAGAAAATATATTTATTTTCGCCTACGGGACCAACGACTGCGCTTTTATAAGGAGCCAAAATAAATTTCAGGTGCCCCTTAAAAAATTTAAAGCTAACTTAGATATTATTATAAGCCAAGCCCAAAAATTAAGTTCAAAGATATTTATAATCAATATTTCACCAATAGACGAAGAAAAAAGAGCGCTCCACTTCAATCAAGATAAAGCGCGCGTGGCTGAGAATATTTTTTTATACAACCAGGAAATTACCAAACTTGCGCGAGAAAAAAAAATTACTCTAATTGATATTGCGGCAGTATATAAAAAAAATATTATTAGAAATTTAATCTCAGAAGATGGCTTGCATCCCAGCGACCAAGGACATGAGTTATTTTTTAAAGAACTTTTAAAGCGACTTAAACCCTCATTATGAATTTAGTTTTAAATCAAAACATTATCTACGCGTTTTATATATTTCTCGGAATAAACTTATTTTCTTTTTTTGTCATGTATTATGATAAATGGAAATCAGAAAATCATTACTGGCGTATAAGTGAAAAGACCTTATTTATTCTGGCTTTTTTGTTTGGCGGCATTGGCATTTATTTTGGCATGTTTGTTTTTCATCACAAAACAAAAAAATGGTATTTCATCTTGGGAATACCATTTCTTATCGCTCTTAATTTATATTTATTATACCAGGCTTATTTTTATTTGAGTCTTTAAATAATATCTATTTTATAATGTCTACTTTTTTTGAATTATACATTTAGGCTAAGCCATTCTTCTTCCAATTCTTTGATTTCTTTTTCAAGCACATTTAATTCGTCTTTTTTACTGATGTCATAATTAGTTGTGTGGTCTAAAAAATACTGATGGATTGCCTCGCGTCTTGCTTCAAGCTTAACCAATTTACTCTCCAAACTCTTGATCTGCTTCTTTGTTTCTTTATTTTTGTCGTAATCGGAAATATTTTTTCTCTCCTCAGGCAATACTTTATCAAGGCTGGCATTAACCAGTCTTTTTTCTAATTTACTGACATAATCTTCATAGTCGTGATAATGTCGTCTAACTTGGCCATTACTTATTTCAATAATATTATCAGTCACCATATTAGCGAAAGTTCGATCATGACTAGTAAAAATAATCGTGCCATTAAATTCAGATAAAGCTTGCCCCAAAGCCTCAACCGTCTCAAAATCAAGATGATTAGTCGGCTCATCCAAAATCAGAACATCGGGTTTTCCTAAAAGCATGCCAGCTAAGATCAGCCTCGACTTTTCGCCTCCGCTTAAAACTCCGACAGGCTTTTTTAAGTCGTCGCCGGAAAACAAAAAATCACCCGCCATCTGCAAAACTTTTTCAGTTTTTAAATTTGAATCAGCTATGCGCCGTAAATAATCACCAAGCTGTTCGTTTGGATTAAGGCTGCTCGCCGAAAGCTGAGCATAATAACTTATTTTTAAACCAGTAAACCATGAGTACTTGCCTTGAATTGGATCTAATTCGCCGGCAAGAGTCTTCAAAAAAGTACTCTTACCTTGACCATTATCACCAACGACAATAATCTTTTCGCCACTTTTGACATCAAAATCAAAACCAGAAGCGACAACTCTATGATTGTAGCCGATGGACATCTCCTTAATGGCCAAGACACGATTCTTCTTTTTCTCAATCGGGGGAATATTTATGCGGACACTGCTTGAATTGTGTTCAATGCTGATTTTATGTATCTGTAATTTATCAATTTTTTTAATAAACGCCTGGGCCTGCATTGCCTTTGATGATTTATATCTAAATCTATCAACAAAATCTTGCATGTGCTTCTGCTCACGCTCAAGCTTCTGATTAATTTTGTGCTCACTGGCCGCGCGTTGCTCTTTAAAAGCTAAATAAGCTTCGAGGGGCTGAGGAAAAGCTAAGCAGCGATGCGGTGTAATTTCCATTGTCTCCAAACAAGTATTTTTTAAAAATTCACGATCATGGGAAATAATTAAAAAACCGCCATTATAACTTTTTAAAAAATCTTCGAGTAATAGAATCGTTCCTAAATCAAGATAGTTTGTCGGCTCATCCAATAAAAATAAATTTGGCTCAAGCAGCAACATCGCACTTAATTTTAAACGCATTTGCCAACCTCCGGAAAGATTACCAATTGGCGCATCTAGCTGGCTGGCAGTGAATTTAAAACGGCTGGCAACTTTGCGGCATTGCCACTCTTCTTTATGGCTATAACGCATTAAATACTCAAAACAAATTTCAGAATCGGCAAATTTATTTTCCTGTTCAATATATCCAAGACGAGCCTCGCGACTGATAATAACATTGCCGTCATCCGCCTCTTCCTGACCGAGAATAATCCGAAACATAGTCGATTTTCCGGCCCCGTTGCGACCAATAATTCCAATCTTCTGCTTTTGAAATACGCTAAAAGATAGGCCTGAAAAAATAGTCTGGCCGCTGTATATTTTGCTTAAATTATTTACTTGCAATAAGGGAACCATGGATTTAATTACGTCTAGTATAAGATATCTCTAATATAATAGATATTTAATTTAAATTGAGCAAATATTTAGAGGAGAAATGCCGTACTATAATACTTAAAGTATTGACATATTAACGTAAATTATGATAGTCTGAATAAATTAAAACGAACATTAAACAAAAAAACAAAGGAAATGAGAAATGCGAATTTATTTCAAAAGTATTCTCCGGGTAATCACTGGGAAAAACAGTCGTTATCTTATTCAAAAAAATTTATAAATTTTCTTAAAGAAAATAAAATAAAAAAGGGAATACTAATCGATGCCGGCTGCGGGATTGGTAAAGATACTACTATTTTTACTCACGGACTTCCCGAAATGACCGTTATTGGCCTTGACCAAGATAAAAACATAATTAGCAAGGGCGGAAACAAATTTACCGATGCTAACTTTATGGTTCGCAACATCGAAGAATTAGATTTTTCCGATAATCTTGTTACGGCCTACTTTATGATCAACGTTATCCATTACGTTGACGAGGAAAAGGCTTTAAACGAAATTTATCGGACACTCATGCCCGGCGGTCATCTATACATTCATTTCAATTTGGAAATAATTGATAAAAATGGCAACATTGATTACCAACGCAGCGAAGAGGAAATTCTGAATTTATTTAATAAATTTAAGATAGTTCATAAAAACAAACTATCGCGCGAGGACCTTACTCCCGTGGCGCATCACCACCACATCCTGGAATTAATTCTTAGAAAACAATATTAAGCAATAAATGCTTAAAAAATAACCGCTATCTAGAAAATAGCGGTCTTTTTATTTAAAACATTTCATCAATTCAAAAGGGGCTTTAGGGCCCCTTGATTATACTCACTCGGTTTCTTCATAAAATATTACCGCTCGACTTTCAAGCCTGGTACTTATTTTTTGCGGCATGGTATCAAAGCTGATGTTTATTATTTTACCATTATTTTTTAAAATCTTTTTACAAGCATTCTCAATCTCAATTCCAATTTTGTTGGAATCATCAACTAGCAAAATTACTTTTATAACTTCGCTACATTTTTCTTTGCGTCCGCAAATAAGTATTTGCGTTAATGACAAAAATCCATCCGTGTTTTCGTTATTTACTAAAGTACATGAAACAAACTTAATATTTCCTTTGTTTGTTTTAAAGTAATCATTAATTTCCTTTTGTACTTTTTCGTTACCGTTGACGGTTGAAAACATTTTAACCATGTTGATTGCTTCGCTTGCCATGATTTATATATTTAGTTAAATGAACTTCTTTAATTTAAAATTATGGGATTATTTATAGACAAAGTCAAGACTAAAATATGTCCAACTGGCTACTTCTCTTAATACCATGCTATAATAATGGCAGTTAAATCACTAATATAAACATTTATATATGAAAAATAAAAATAAAACACTAATTATCGGCATATTGGTTATCGGTTTTATACTAGCTATTTGTATACATCGTGGCTATATTCGACCACTTGTCAAAAATGTTGCTAATACCACCCCTATAGCCACACAAACACCCGTTCTAGTCTCTTCTCCTGAAACGGCGACCGAGACCTATGATCCGAAAAATTATAAAAATGAAAAATACGGTTTTGAAATAAGCTTTCCTGATTCCTGGCAATATTACGCTGTTATTTCGGAAACATGGCAGGGAACCATGGTTAATGGCGACACAAAAAAATACCAGGGCCCGAAGATATTACTAAGAAGTCCAAAATGGACAGAGGCCAAGCCTTGGCAGGATATTCCTGTTCTCATATTTACTCCCGAGCAATGGAAATTAGCCGAAAATGAAGAACTGGCCGTCAGTGCGGCGCCAATCGGCCCAAGCAAACTCGGTGAAAATAAAAATTATGTTTTTGCCTTACCACCGCGCTGGATTGGCTTCACTGATGCCTTAGGCCAAGATGAAGCAGCGGAAATTGTAAAAACATTTAAAGCTTTTTAAATAGTAACTCCGGCGTTCACCTAAGAAAATCTTTATGGAAGAGCAAAATAAGATAGAAGAACAAAATAAGACTCCAAATAAATTCAATAACTTTTTTTATGTAATTTCCTTAATTGGTTTTTTTGGCATATTATCTACTACCATTTCAAAGACACCTGTTCTACCTCTGCTGGTTAAAAATGGTCTCAACGGTTCCGATTCTGTACTAGGATTGATTTCCTTCTTCTCTCCGCTGGCTGGAATGCTTTTTAGCTTTCCAATTGGTATTCTAATTGATCGCCTTGGTTTTAAACGTTTAATGCTTGCCTCGGCTTTTTTCTTTACAGCGGCTCCTCTTTGTTATTTATTTGTTATTAATCCCTACTGGCTTATTCCGCTGCGCTTTTTTCACGGCTTTGCAACCGCAATTTTAGGTCCAGTAGCCGCAACCGCTATTTCACGCATTTATTTTAAAAATAAAGGCGCCAAGCTTGGAGCATATTCCTCAATTACGCTTATTGGTCGGACAATCGCGCCGGCCGTCGGCGGTTTTATTATTTCCTATTTTGCCGCCCAACACTTTGCTGCACTTTTTACTTATCGCGCCGTTTACATTGCCGCCTTTATCGCTTCACTACCAGTATTAGTTTTAGCCATAAGTCTAAAAAAAATAGAAACCGAAAGTAAAAGCGATGAGGCGAAGCTAAAAATGCAAGATTTTACCGACGGTTTAAAATATTTTTTCAGCAACCGGCTTTTATTTTCTACCGCTTTAATTGAAATGGCTATTTATTTTGCTTACGGCATCTTGGAAACTTTTCTCCCTGTTTATTTAAAGAATAATGGCTACGAAGCTAGTTTAATTGGTTTAATTTTCTCTATCCAAATTATTACTCTAGCCGTGTCCAAACCTTTATTCGGACACATGGCCGATAGAATCGATAAACGTACGCAAATTATTATTGGCATTCTGCTTATTGGCGTTGCCTCCATGGCCATTGTTTCTGTGCAAAATATCGTTTTGATAATTTTAGCCAGTATTATTTTTGGTCTTGGCATGTCAATTGCAACTTCCGCCACCAGTATTTATGTGGCCGACATTGCAAATCGCGAAAATCTTGGTAGTTCAATGGGTGCTCTAAGTTCAATTATGGATGTTGGCCAATCTTCGGGGCCATTAATCGCTGGCCTTCTTATTACAGCTGCGTCATCGGTTGCAACTGGGTTTATTGTTATTCCGGTTTTGTGCATTTTCGTTGCTGTTTATTTTGCGTTTATTAATTTTGGCAAAGAAAAAATTAAAACTATCTAATTTCTCTCTGCAAAAAAGGCCCAATCTTTACATTTTTCAAATATAATGCTATAATAAATTACTAATATTGGAGTCAATATTATAATTAATTAAATAAAAATATGAACACATTCGCATTTTTAATCTTGGTTGTTATTTTAATCCTGGCGGGGTCGCTTAAAGTTATTAAGCAGTATGAGCGTGCCGTTATTTTCTTTCTCGGAAAATATACCGGCATGCGCGGACCTGGTTTAGTCTTTATTATCCCAGTCTTTGAAAAAATGACCCGCGTTGTCTTACGTACGATTACGATGGACATTCCGTCGCAAAAAATTATTACCAAAGATAATGTCTCGATTGATATCGCCGCGGTCGCTTATTATCATATCGTCGATGCTTCAAAAGCAGTGATTGCAATTGAGAACATTTATCAGGCGGTTAACCAGATCAGTCAGACAACTGTTCGCAACGTTGTCGGCCAATTCAGCTTAGACCAATTATTATCACAAACAGCGCAAATTAATGAACAAATAAAAAATGTAATTGATACCCATACTGAACCATGGGGCGCCCAAGTAACTGCCGTAGAAATCAAAGACATTCTTCTTCCGGAAAATATGCAAAGAGCTATGGCTAAAGAAGCGGAAGCGGAGCGTGAACGCCGAGCCAAGATTGTAGCTGCCGAAGGTGAATTCCAAGCAGCCGCTAAACTTGGTGAGGCTGCCGATCTTATTTCTGCACATCCAGTCGCTCTTCAACTTCGTACTCTGCAGACCATGGCGGAAATTAGCGTGGAGAAAAATTCCACAATTATTTTTCCGGCACAATTCATGACTACGGTTGAAGAGGCGATGAAAATGATAAAGAGAGAAGAAAATATTACTAAATAAATATTTAATTTCCCCGAGCAATATAAAAGTAAACTTAAAAGGAGTTTGCCTTAAACAGTCAGCTCCTTTTTAGTTGTCTTTAAGGTCTGCCCTAAAAATTAAATTAATGGTAAAATAATAACTAATACCATGAATAAATAAAAATTATTGAAAACCTTGGCAAATCAATATATTTCCTTTATACTATTACCGACTTGATTTAATATTAATACCTTGTGAAATAAATTATGAAAACAAAAATCGTAGCTACAGTTGGCCCAAAAACTGAATCAGAGAAAGCGCTCCTTGAATTAATTGACGCGGGCGTTGATATGGTGCGTGTTAATTTTTCTCATGCCAGTTATGAGCAATATAAACGAATAAAAAAAATTATCGATACCCACAACAAGAATCACGACAATAAAGTATCTTTAATGCTTGATTTACAGGGACCACGTATCCGTGTCGGCAAACTGCCGGAAGATGGGATAATGCTTCATGTTGATGAAATCTATCAATTTACCTATTCAAAGCTGCCATATAAAAAAGGCGGCATTGTTCCAATTGATAATAGTGACTTATATAAATATATCAAAAAAAATGAACCATTATTCTTATGCAATGGTGCAATTGAATTAATTGTTTTAGAAGTAAAAAATAAAATAATTACAGCCAAAGTAATTAATGGCGGCGTACTAAGTTCAAATAAGGGTATCAATGTTCCGAATACCAATATCAAAAAGGGAGGTATGACTACAAAGGATATTGCCGACCTAAAATTTGGGTTAAAGGCAGGCATGGATTATATCGCTCTCTCCTTTGTACAAACAGCCGAAGATGTTAATCGTTTAAGAAAAATGCTCGGCAAAAATAGTCATACCAAAATTATTTCTAAAATTGAACGCGGGATTGCTTTAAAAAACATTGATAAAATAATCGTTGCCTCTGATGTAATTATGGTCGCACGCGGTGACTTGGGTATTGAAGTACCAATTGAGGAATTACCGATTATTCAAAAAAATCTAATTAGACATTCTCACTGGCACAATAAACCAACAATTCTGGCTACTCAAGTCATGACTTCAATGATTAAGAACCCGCATCCTACTCGCGCTGAAATCAGTGATATCGCTAATGCGGTCTTTGATCGCGCCGATATGATTATGTTGTCTGATGAAACTACAGTCGGAGATTATGCGGTTGAGGCAGTTAAAATTTTAAAAAAGGTAATAACTCGCACCGAAGAATATCTTCATAAATCTTATAATGCCGATTAATACCATATAATTTTACTCTTATGAAAATAAAATCAATCAAAGCTTTACAAATCTTAGATTCTCGTGGAAATCCAACTTTGTCAGCCACGGTTACATTAGAAAATGGTGCTGTCGGCTGGGCAGCTGTTCCGAGCGGGGCATCAACGGGCAGTTACGAAGCCGTAGAACTTCGCGACGGTGATAAATCAGTTTACGGCGGAGCAGGTGTTTTAAAAGCGATTAAAAATATTGAAGAAAAAATCGCGCCTGAATTAATCGGGCAAGATGCAACTGACCAAACAAAAATTGACGGTTTAATGATAACTCTTGACGGTACCGAAAATAAAGCTAATCTCGGAGCGAATGCTATTTTGGGCGTATCTTTAGCAGTTGCACGGGCCGCGGCTGCGGGTTTAAAGAAACCTCTCTATCAATACTTAGCAAAATTTAATTCTTCATTTTCTGGCTCATACGAAATGCCTGTACCAATGATGAATGTACTGAATGGCGGCAAACACGCAAACTGGGCAACCGACATTCAGGAATATATGATTCTGCCGGTTGGAGCGAAAACAATTACCGAAGCGGTAAGAATGTGCGCTGAAATATACCAAGCCTTAAAAAAAGTTTTAAAAGATAAGGGATATAGTATAAGCGTCGGCGACGAGGGCGGATTTGCCCCTGCTGTTTCTTCAAATGAAGAGACTTTTGATTTATTGACTGAGGCCGTAGCTAAAGCTGGCTACGCGCTAGGCAAAGATATTGTCTTTGGTATTGATGCGGCAGCAACTGAATTTTTTACAGATGGCGCCTATCATTTAAAGAAAGAGAACAAAGTAATGACAAGCGCGGAGCTAATTTCATTCTATCAAGATTTAAGCAAACGTCATCCAATTAGATCTTATGAAGATATTTTAGCTGAAGATGATTGGGCAGGATTTAAAAGCTTTACTGACGCCTTCAATAGAGAAGTGCAGGTCGTGGGTGATGATTTATACGTCACAAATGTCAAAAGACTAGAGAGAGGTATTGCCGAAAAAACGACAAATTCAATTTTAATTAAATTGAATCAAATTGGTAGTTTAACGGAAACAATTAACGCGATCAATGAAGCGCGGGCAAACGGTATGACGGCCGTTATTTCCCATCGTAGCGGGGAAACCGAGGATGCGTTTATCGCTGATTTAGTTGTCGCCATGGGAACGGGTCAAATAAAAACTGGCGCGCCAGCCAGAAGTGAAAGAACAGCGAAATATAATCGTTTAATGGCGATTGAAGCTGAGTTAGGAGATAAGGAA
>Ga0224524_1000237_pt1 | contig 24344 bp, 17 predicted proteins | sample CFST75metaG_FD_179895 | JGI IMG/M metagenome (GOLD analysis project Ga0224524, IMG submission 179895) | Peat soil microbial communities from Stordalen Mire, Sweden - C.F.S.T75 | ecosystem: Environmental > Terrestrial > Soil > Wetlands > Peat | place: Sweden: Norrbotten County, Stordalen Mire... | reverse complement strand
CCTATGAACTCATGCTGGCAACAGGAGACCGCGATTCCCTCACTAAATACTGGCCTTATTTGAAAAATACCGCGAACCGCATAATAACCCAGTGCGGCGCCACTCATTTACCCACTAACAGCAAAAGCACCTATGATAACGGCGGGATCATGGCGGTTTATGCATCGGAGACGGCGCTCACCGCATGGCTGGCCATGGCGGAAATGGCAAAATTCCTCAATGATGGAACAAGCGCGACAAAATACGCAGACTGGTATACCGCCGGGCGACCCGAATTCAAGACGACGTATTTCAACTCGACGTACGGAACCGGCAAAAATACCTCCGAAGCCGACGTCGCGGGTTATAGTTGGGCGCGATATTTCGGACTTCCGGCGGTGCTGGATTCCGATGTAGTAACCACCGGATGCAACCGGCTATGGACGTATTACAGCGCGCAATCGAGCACCCGCGCCAAACTCGGCGGTTGGCATTTTTATACCTACGACCACTGGGGAGGCGCCGCAATAGCGATAGGCCAGCAGGATACCGCGATGGCGGTTCACAAATGGGACTATGATTATTACTATACCGCCAATCCGGGGTATGTTTTCTGGCAGGATTTACAGGCCACCAATAACACCTATGCAAGCTATATGACCGCTCCATGCGTCTGGCGTTCATTATTCCAAATGACCGGGTATTTGCTTGACAATGCAAATAACCGATTGTGGATACGGCCCATGATACCTACTTCCATGGCAAAAAAGATCACCGCCGCTCCCCTGATCAACCCGACGGGATGGGGCACGCTCAACTATGACGAGAACGTGTCGGGAAGCCGTTACCAGAACATCACGGTGACCTTTGATTCCCTTATCACGGTCAAGCAAATCATGCTTAAAAACAATACGGGAATAGCCTCTCCCGCGGTTGTTGTCACGAATAACGGAACCGCGGTAACCGGCGCAATAGTGGCGGCGGAGGGTTCGGGATATGAAAAGAACATCAGGGTGACGTTCTCTTCACCGATTCAGATCGGGGCGCAAGGCGCGACCATCCAGGTTTTCAACACGCCTCAGGGCATTGCGGGCGAAAGACCGAACACGGCGCATCCGGCCCTGTCGATACGTGATAGCCGGATATTCTTCGGAAAACCGATACGCTACACGGTTGATGCGCCGGGCCGCGTTTCAATTGACTTGATAGGAATTAACGGCGCCAAAATCGGCACACTTATGGAGGGGCTCGCGCAGGCGGGACTGCATTCCTTCGTATGGAACGGCATTACCAATGAAGGCGCGCGCATCACCTCCGGCATTGCCGTTTTACGGCTTTCTTCGCATGGCGGCACGGTCACCAAGAAAGTTTTTATCGGGAAGTGATATTCTTTGGAAATTGAGGAAGGAAAAAATTCGATGAAAAAGTTAATTTTTAGTGTCGGGTTACTAGGACTGATGATCGGCTCGGTGATGTCCCAAGAACAGACGGATACCGAAACTCCAGCGCCGGTCAAGCATGAATCAAAAGTGGATATTTCGGGATTCGGATTTTTGATGTTCGGTCAGGTTTATTCCGGGTATATCGGCGATGTTGGAGATCCGATATCGCATTTATGGCAAAATTTCGGCGAGGCGGATCTATTCGCCACCTCAAATCCCAATAATTGGTTTACTTCTAAAATTGGAGTAAAATTGGCCACGGTGTATCCGGGCGGGTTCAATGCCATGGAAAAGTCTTCCTACTACATGAAATTCCAACCAACCGTTCCCGTTGCCGAGGGGATCTTTCATTGGGATTTCGACATGGTGTCCCTGGCAATAGAATCGGGTCTTTTTCAATACAATTTCAATCCCGATATAAAAAACCTCGGCAACTATTTATATCGCAGCACCGCCTACCCGTTGTATGTCCAAACGAGAATCGATTATCCATGGGCCGATTTGATGGGCCTTCGCTGTCAAATAGCGGTGCTGGATAAAAAATTGAAATTCGAAGCTCTGTTGGATTCCAAATTCGATCATCCGCCCTGGTACGATTGGAACCTGGGATTCACCGCATCGTATAATCTCAATAAGGTTCTTGACCTTGGCGCCGGCGTCTGCTTCGATCATCTCCTTTCGGTCAATGAATACGAGACCATGGCCCGTTATCAATTGATACAATCCATCGATACCGCGAAAAAGGACACTTCCTACTACAACTATCGGTCGACCAAAATCGACCTACGCGTGACGTTTGACCCGAAACCGTTGTTCGGCAATATTGAATTATTCGGGTCCCAGGATTGCAAGGTTTACGCTGAAATGGGAATTCTGGGTCTCAAGGATTACCAATACTATACGAAAGATCTCAAACCGGACCTGATGCATCGCATTCCGTTTCTGGCGGGGATCAATCTGCCCGGATTCAAAATAATCGACGTTGTATCGTTTGAAGTGGAATGGTTTAACGACCCTTATCCCAATGTCTGGGCCGGTCAAAATGCCCAGGGATACGATCCAAGACCGCTTCAAACGTATGATACGGCATGGATCGATAATTATAGAAACAAGGATAATTTAAAATGGACGTTTTACTTAAAGAAAAAAATCTCCAATTTCGAAATCATGGGCTTTGCCGCGAACGATCATTATATTTATCCGACCTTTAACATTGAAAATTTGCCGTGCTTCGAGCAGTCGCTTAGGAAACCCGGCAATTGGCACTGGTATATAAAATTGCAATATAATCTGTAGAATAAAAAACCTCACCCCATCTCCCCGATCTCGCAAGCGAGACCACCCCTCTTCCCCTCTCCCAGTGGGAGAGGGGAAGAGGGGCAGGGGTGAAGAGGTGAGGTAAATTTTTCACCGCATTTATAGGAGGAATATATGAGTGTCTCACGCTTTATTGCATTAACAGTATTTTCTTTTGCCTTTGCAGGGCAGATTTCCGCCCAGAACCTGATCACCAACGGCGGTTTCGAGAGCGCGGGCGCGGGCTGGAGCCTGCAATTACAGACAGGGTTTTTAGGGACCGTGACATATCCAACCACCGGTGCGCCGGAGGGAACGACGTATGCTCATGTAAATATCACGCAGGCGCCCGGCACGAACCCGGACTCGATCAACTGGATGGCCCAACTTCAATTTCCACAATGGACCGCCGTGAAAAACGCCAATTATAAGTTGTCGTTTAAAGCGAAAAGCTCCGCCACTGCCATGAAGGTTGGATTGAGCCGGAGCGCCCCATCATACGCCTATGTGAATGGTTTTAATTTTACCCTCACAACGACCTGGCAGACGTATTCCTGCATGTTTACCAGCGACACGGCGGGAACCGGTAAATTGCTTTTAAATTTTTACGTCGGGGCCTACGTTGGAACCTATGACTTTGATTCGGTGAGCCTCGTCCAAACAGGCACTACTAATCCCACAAACAGCCTTATCTCCAACGGCGGCTTCGAACTCGACGGCGCCGGGTGGGGTCTGTACGTGCAAACCGACAACGGCGCCGCGGCAACCATGACCTATCCCTCAACCGGCGCTCCCGAAGGCGCCAAATATGCTAGTGTCAATATAACCGCCTCCAGCGATGCGTCTCAGGTGCAATTGCAATTGCCGATTTTTACCGCGGAAGCCAACGTGATGTATGTCCTCACCTATAAGGCCAAAGGCGCGGGATCCATTAAAATCGTGTCCCAGGCTCCGCCTGATTATACGGAAAAAGAGGCTTTCTACGATGATCTTACCTCGAGTTGGCAAACGTTTAAGCAAACGTTTACCAGCGACGTAGCCGGAAGCGGCGCGCTACGGATCAACTTCTGGCTTGGGTTATCGACGGGAACGTATGATTTTGATTCCGTTTCCGTGGTTAAAAGCACAACCTCGATTTTAAAAAACGCGACGACGGGTTCCCAGATCTCCGGAAATTTTGCAATAAGGAATTTGGAACACGGCGTGGCGATGTCGATTCCCGGTCAATATGCAAAGGGCCGCTTTACCGTCGGCGCCTATTCGCCCGAGGGCAGGATGATTTCGAGTATTTCCGGTTCACGGGAAAGCGCCGGGGAAGTTTTCCTCCCCATGCGCGGTTCGCGAGGAACATATTTTATCCGTTTCACGGATGCGAATGGAACTATCGTAAGAAAAATGTGCAGGATGTGATAGGAATATTCAAAGAAAAAGTGTTGTACCTTCAATGGGTCAAGCATTTTTCTTTTTCATACGCCCCCCAGGCCCCCGCAGGGGGAGATTTTTATTGTATAACGTCCTACAGGTTCCCCCTGCGGGGGCTAGGGGGCGTTGATAAAAAATTGCCATAGACTTCGGGATGATGTTTAATAATTAAACTGTTTTTCCAACGTATTGAAGGAGGAGCATATGAGAACCCTACGGTTTGTTGCTTTAGCGGTAGTTACTTTAGCTTTTTCAAGCCAAGTTTCAGCACAAAATTTAATCACCAATGGCGGGTTCGAGAATGCCGGCAATCCCGGCTTGGGCTGGAACCTGCTCGTGGCGGATACGGGTTGGGCGGCAACCGTAGAGTACCCCACCACCGGCGCTGCCGAAGGGACGACCTACGCGCACGTGCACGTGACTAAGGCAACGGTGAACAATCCGGTCATGGACAACTATAAGGTGCAGCTCCAATTACCGCATTGGGTCACCACCAAAAACGCTAGTTACAAATTGTCCTTCAAGGCGAAAAGCTCATCCGTGACTTTGAAGGTGGGCATTAACAGAGGCGACTCAGTTGGGACCTATGTAAACGGGTTTGATATTTTGCTTTCGGATACCTGGCAGTCTTATTCATGTTCCTTTACCAGCGACACTGCCGGAAGCGGCCAATTACGGCTCAATTTATATGTAGGCGCCGATACCGGAACCTACGATATTGATTCCGTAACGCTCATCCGGCTCGATACCATCACTCCCGCCGGCGGAAACCTCATAGACAATGGCGGGTTTGAAAACCCCGATAACCCCGGTTTGGGCTGGAACCTTCAGCTTCAGACCGGATTTTCCGCTACTGTCGAGTATCCCACCGTCGGCGCGTTCGAAGGAACCGCCTTTGCGCGTGTAAAGGTAACGAATGTGACGGTGACTGACCCGAACGCGGACAACTGGAAGGTGCAACTGCAAGTTCCCGAATGGATGGTAACCAAGAACGCCATCTACCGGCTCACCTTCAAGGTGAGAAGCACGGCAAAAACCTTTAAGGTCGGCATTAACCGCGGTTCCGCATATTTGAACGGGTTTGATATCCCGCTTGATACCGCGTGGCAGACCCGCTCATGCATGTTTACAGGCGACACATCGGGTATAGGTTTAATGCGCCTGAATTTTTATATTGGCGCGGATACCGGCGTTTATGATTTCGATTCCGTGAGCCTGGTCATGACCGGTACAACCGTCCCCACCAATAGCCTGATCCCCAACGGCGGATTCGAACTGGAAAGTTCGGGCTGGAACCTCTATGTGCAGTCGGGCGTGGGCGCGGAGGCAACCATCTCCTTCCCGGATAGCGCGGCGCCTGAAGGTTCCAAGTTTGCCAGGGTCAACATTACCTCCACCGGCGACCCCTCGCAGGTACAATTACAATTGCCGATCTTTACAGCGGAAGCAAACGCGATATATACTCTCACGTTTAATGCAAGAGGGGCGGGCACTATTGAGGTCATGACGCAATCCGGTCCGCTGGCGGATTATATACCTCTGTTTTCTCCTTTCTACGAGGACCTTACTTCTGAGTGGAAGACGTATTCAGAGCAGATCACCGACACCCTTTCCGGAAGCGGGGTGCTCAGGTTGAATTTTTGGCTTGGTTTGTCAACCGGCATCTACGACTTTGACTCGGTATCCCTTGTAAAAACCGGGATGGCATCCATTCGATCGGTTTCGGCCAAGGCCGGGCTCAGGAAAACCTTGTCAATTCGAAAAACAGGCGCGGGCTATGCCATAACGCTCCCTGATCGGGCTTCCAAAGCCGCGTTTTCGCTGTCAATCTATAATGCGGCGGGCCGCATGATTAAGAGCATTGCCGGGGCTCGCGCCGCAACAAGTGAGATATATCTTCCATTAAAAAATCTTAAGGGAACGTATATTTTCCGGTATTCGGATATGAACGGAAATATTACTAAACGAACGTGCTTGGTTCGGTAACCAAACAACGCCCCCTCTCCCCCGCAGGGGGAATTTCTTAATAAATCAACGCTATAAAAGTCCCCTGCGGGGGATTTAGGGGGCGTAAACTTTTACAATGTATTGGCGTTTCAGGCTTTCCGCCTGAAACGCCATTTTTTTTCAGCTACACTGCCTGAGCGCACATGGCATTTTAATTGCTGTTATTAGTAGGGGGAGAATAATTATTCACTCCCTGCAACAAATCGAAAACCAACTCACCACTTTTCAAAGGAGACGCAATGGAACACAAACTACCCGAACTGCCTTTTGCGAAATCGGCGCTGGCACCTAGTATTTCGGCGGAAACGATTGAGTTTCATTATGGGAAGCATCACAACGCGTATGTCACCAATCTCAACAAATTGATCGTAGGCACCGAATTCGCGGGCATGTCGCTTGAACAGATTTGCGCCAAAGCGAGCGGACCTATCTTCAACAACGCGGCTCAGCATTGGAACCATTCGTTTTATTGGCAATGTCTTACTCCCGCCGGTGGTGAACCGGCCGGGACGCTTAGCCAGGCCATTACCCGTGATTTCGGCTCCTTGGCCCAGTTTAAGGAAAAATTCGTCGCCTCGGCAATAGGGAATTTCGGTTCCGGGTGGACTTGGCTGGTAAAAAAAGACGACCGGCTCTCGATTGAAAACACCAGTAACGCCGCCATGCCGTTTCAGGACGGCAAAAAACCGATCTTAACCTGCGACGTTTGGGAGCATGCTTATTACATTGATTACCGTAACAACAGGGCTGCGTATTTGGAAGCGTTCTGGAAAATTATAAACTGGAAATTCGTTCAGAATCAGTTTTAAAATAGCATTCGATGAAATCGGGATGAATTCCCATAATTGGGAATTCATTTTTATTAATGGGAATTTTAACTCGCAAAGAGGAATATGGATGTTTTTACGTCGATATTCCTCTTTATTTTAATCGAAAGAACAAAAAGAAGATTCAGCTCAGCTCAGCGTCGGGAGGCCGACTTTTTAGTAAATCATAAAATTTTTGAGGATTACAAGGTGTTACCACAATAATTTTATTTTTAAACCTTAAGACGACAGACATTTTTTGATCCGTTGTATATGCGTGATATTTTCCGAGCCTGCGATTTATAAATAGTCCGATATTACTAAAAAAACCTGATACTCCAAATAATCTTAGACTGCCATTCATTGCATTTGGGTCAATTTCCACAGATTTAAGCCCCTTTATTGGAAATACTTTTTCCTTTCCAACTCGAATAATACGGATATCATTCTCACTTATGCGGTAACCTTTGATTGAGAAAGGAATAGTAAAAAAGATAATACATAATGGAATTAGAATCAGGACTATGCCTGTCATGTTTCCGCCTGTTAATAAAACGACCCCAAAAACAGCAAAAATAAGTAATATGGCTAACGCAACCAATGTACTCAATAAAAGGCCATTACTTTTTGCTGCCCTAAAATAAACTTCATCCACCTTTATTCCCCCCGGATCATAATTGAATTTGTTTCGCTTTGGCTGATAAAAATAAGGTAAGGTTAGTGGCTATAAGAACAATAAAACCAGAAATGCCCGTTATTCCTGTTACTAAATCATTATTCATAGAAAGAAACGCAATTGCTATAGCTCCAGATCCATTTATTGTCCCGTGCATAATACTAGGAATCAAAACAGATGAAGACTTGCTCCGAATAAAAATGAGAAAAGGAGATAAAAGTATACAAAAAACAATCATAAAAAGCACTCCAACCCTAGGGTGCATAGGGTAATTGTACCCGGACAATATTAATGGTATATGCCATAGTCCCCATACAAAACCAATTATTAAGCTTGCTTTCCAGAACCCTAATCGTTTTAATTTTTCAAAAAGAAGTCCACGCCATGCTATTTCTTCACAATAAGCAAAAAGAGCATTGATTGTGGAACCATATAAACCGGCTAATACTAATTGAATCATGAATACTTGTATCGGCCCTTTTCCTTTAAGGATAAAATCAAGATAACTCCTATTAAAGCCATATTGAACAAGTCCTTCCATTGAACTAGAAATATGATATCCAAAAAGCAAGGATACCAAAAGAGTGATAGTCGGAATTACTAATCCCATCCCAATTGCTAATAATAAATAATCCCCCGTGAATATTTTTGGAGAGATGTCTTTTATTTTGATCTTGGTTAATTTACAGTAAAGCAATGTAGCTAACAATGGCGTTAGCATGTAAAATGCTGCAATTGATGTGAGCGGCACCTTGGCTATTGTCGCTGCTACAATAGCTAAAAAGCTAATGGATACTAATAATAGATAAAATATTAAAAGTTTTTTTACGAGTGTATTTGAAGTAATAACCATGATAGTTTACTAGTCTTTTTTTATCATTAACCTAAAAAGTACCCCAAAAACAAGCCAAGCAGCCATTGATGAAAGAATAATCACTACAGGAGGGATAGGTAAATGAGTAACTAAACCAAGCACTATCCCTACAAGTAGCGACAACGACAGTATTTTCCAAGTAGATTCCAACCGATACTTATCACACATTAATCCGAATATTATTCCTAATAGACTATACAATAAAATCGTTGCAGGGCCGGATACCCATAACGCAAGGTTATAGAGAGCTATAGCACTCATCGGAACAGCTTTTCCCACAGATTTTACAAAAGCATCTAGTTGTAACAGAACCTTTTCTTTATAGAGCAGGATGACGATAAAAGCTGTAATTCCATAAAGAATTCCAGTAACAATACCTGACTTGAACCCGGCCTTGGTGTATGTTGAAGTATTTCTTTTTGCGTAAATATCTTTAATTGAAATTGCCATATGCCCTCATACATTTTTATTGAAGTCTGTTTGCTTACCATGTTGAAGGAGAAACAGGATATCCTTGTAGATTGAAAGAATTGACGCTCTAAGCATTGACTGCATTCTCAAATGTGATGGGATATTAGTAAAGGTATCTATCTTCGTTGATGGTTCGATAAATTCGAGCTACGATCTTGGCATATTTTATCAAATATCTCGATTTGTTGCTGAATTTGTTGTCTTTCAAAACCATCACTTGTGTGGGTAAGTTTTTGTTTTTCATTATAAGCTTTCCAACACGGATCATCCTCTGCCATTTTATTTATAATTTTCATGCACGAAGCGTTTACCATAAAAAACAACAGGCAAATTCTAAAAAGAGGCAATTTATAATTTATTTTCATGGATTATGTCTTTCGCTGTTCAATTTTTTGGGCCTTCGGGTCCAGATACCGTCTGTGCCGTATAAGGCAATCCGCAGCTAATAAAATGGCCTCTAATATTGCGTCCATAGGCCGCTTGCTCCTATAGTCGCATTTAGTTTTTGAGAATATACAAATATATATATTCCCAACATTTTTTTCTTTGATTCAATATTTTCCTTCGATACTATAATTTGTTCGTTTTCATGCCAAATGCGTTCTGTTTTAGATTTTATAACCGCATCATTCCCATTTAGGTTTTCAAAATGCACTCTATTTGTTCCGTCGCTTTTCATTTCAATTGTTCTGTAATATAAATCCTGCGTTCTGTCAAGATATTTGACTAAATAAGTTAGAATCAGAGAATCTTTTGTCATACCAACGGAATTTATGACTAAACAGTATTCCATGCGTTTGAAAGGACTTTCCAGAATTACAGGAAAATCGTTGAGTTCAAGAGCGCCATTCATCGTAGATGCACTGCCGCATATCAGAACCAAAGCCTTACATTTAGGTGTTGAAACTGATGCATTCTCACACTTCCACTTAGGAAGATAATAGCCTTTTCCTATCGGCAATTCAAGATTCGTATTTATATTGATTGAATCTGAAAATAAGGTTAAAGACGGACTGTGCAAAACAGCAATTTTTGTCCCGGAGATTTGTTTACTTTTTGCGCTAAGCGCCGAATTGCAAATATAAACAGCTTCGCAATCTTTAGAATTTGGTACTTTGTAAGGCGCTCGTCCGCTCAATGGCAATGTAAATTGTGTAACGCTATCGAAGCTGAAAACATCAGGTATACGCAAAAGATTTTCTTGCGCTTGTCCCTCACAATAAATTGCAAGTAATCCCGAGACGATGTTTCCCTCAAATTTGCTAATGAAGTTAATTGTTGAATTTAATGAATTTTTTTTCGCCCACGCATTTCTTGCTTCAAGAATAGCATTTTCATGGTCTCGTTTATTTTGTTCACTATCAGTTTTTGGAAAAATTCTCATATTTTTGTTCAAGGTGTTTCCATCAGCATCAATGACCTGCACAGATAATATTGAACTTTTCTTTCCGAATCCGATGGAAATTGAACCATTAATTTTCTTTTCGCCGGAAAATTGCATCTCTCTATCAATCAGATTCTCTGAGTGAAACTTCAGCGCTGAAATTCCGATTTCAGAGGATATGTCATATTCAATAATACACTCGTTAAAAACATAATGATCTCTTAATGACGCCTTGGTTTGAGCTTGGGCCTGTTTGAATTGCCTTACAGAAAAACAATTCACGCTATCATTAAAATTTCCAATCCGATAATATCTTCTTATTGAAGAACATGGTACGTTATTATTCAACAGCAGTGCATTGGTATCCTTCTTTGACAAGAATCTATCATTTGCAACAATATATGCAGTGCCATTAATCGAAAAGCAATATTTGAATTGCCTTGTTATCTCTGAATATTGGCCAGTTGCGCAAAAATCTTTCGTTCTCTCGGCAAGATTGCGAGTATAATCCTTACCCTTAGTTAATAAATTTGATGAATTCAATAGATCAATTTTTAGTTCCTTTATATTTTCATCAATTAATCCGGTCACGACATTTTTTATTGTAGATGTTGAATTTCGTTGAATGTAGACGACAGAATCAACAACCAAGGAAGATTTATTGATAGAACAATAAACCATAACCAGTACAACGGCCTTCTTTTGAACTAACATTTGATCTATCCGAACTTCAATATAATCAATCCCACAATTCATTGCAGCTTCGTAAAAATCATCGAATGAGGAGTACCATATTCGGTTGTTTTTTTGACAATAATAACACTTGCTGAACAAAGAATTAATCGGCTTATTTTTTATTTCGGGCAAATCTAGGGCTTCCATTTTCTTTAAAGAAGTTTCCCCATTTTCTTCATTAACATGCTTTTGTTGATTCTGAAATTCTGATGACCGTGAAAATATGACTCCATGTAATATGCACACGAGTAGAAATGCTTTAGCAATAAAATGTAACTTCATAAATATCAATTAATTAGCTATTGCGCCAAAAATAGTTTTAATAATTCGGGACATTTGTAAATAGGTTGATGCAAAAAACCTCTATAGGATAGTTCCTACAGAAGTTCGTGTCATCGATAGTATTTCAAAGGGAATTTTTTTGGACAGTATTTTTTGTGAAAGGGTAAAACCCAGTTTTTCGAAAAATAGTGAAGAATCTTTATTGGCAGTTTCAAGATAACAGTTTTTGTTTTGGCGATCTATTTCTTTAAAAGCAAATTTCAGCAAAGAGCTTGCGAGTCCTCTTTCGCGCATTGATTCATCAACGCCAATTGCAACTAAATGCCATGGAGGTTCTTTAAAAGAAGTCATTCTTATTTTTGAGCAGGCATTTGAAATATGCTGAATACGATTGAATCCTTCAAATCCAAATTTAAAAGGTACCCAGGCCAATCCTGATTTAAAAAGCCCTCGTAACGACGATTTTGCTTTAGGAATTATCCAAAGAGATACCCCTTGGAGATTAGAAGTGGCAAAAGCACCTCCAGTTATTACGGAGAAACTTGTAAGCGACTTGACATACTGTTTCAAAGCTGCATCATTTCTTTCCAACGATATATAGCGGCTAATTGGATCTTGCTTTAATGATTTATAAAGTAGTGCAGAAGCTCGATCTACGTGATCAAGCCCTAATGGAATAATTTCAATCGGCATTTTATTCGTCCATGGTTCTTTTTAATGAATAATAAGCACTTTTATTTTAATTTATGACCATCAGCAAAAAGTATTTGTAGGAAATCACCAATAACAACAGCCAGTAATTTATCTGTTTTCTCACGCATTATTTAAATTGGTAATATTTTTCATATAGAAAAATAACTTAAGGCAATCCTACGCTTGAAAAAAAACGAGTAAATGTTCAAATATTGTGTATAAAAAAGCACACTCAAAGTATCTGTCAAGCCATTTTAAGTTCTCTGGTTGACTGCACAATTAGGGAAGCAATAAATTGCTTACGGTTTCTTCGTCTGCAGTTACCAAAGGGAATAGGATTTGATCGATGGAAATGATATAACCGGATTCTTTTGCCCACTTAAGTTCATCCTTTGAATAACAATTTATTTCAAATTGGCTGAGCTCAAGGGCAAGTAATTTGGCTATCTTTTTATTAATAATTCTTGGTACCTTTGAAATTGTCATTGATCGAGTATCTACCAAAAGAAATTTATCTTTCGAAACAGTGTGCAAATCAAGGCGGCTTCTATTGTCGGATCGAGAATCTGCGGTCTTTTTCCAAATCTCAATAGAGGAATGTATTCTATCTACTAAGTCAGGATTTTCACGGCTCGCGGACTGGTATTCTCCGTTAAAATGATAGGCAATATTTTCAAGGTTAGAATTATTAGGAAAAACATCTTTATATACTTGCCAAGCCGTCACATTACTTATTCCGAAAGCTTCCTTTTTTTCAAAATAAGGGCTGAATCTATCCAGTCTCAATGGAACAAATCCTTTTGGTGAATCGAAATGCTCTATTAGCGGAATAAGCATCTTCAATTCTTCAAGTTCGTTAAGAGTTTCCGATGGTATATCATAAAGCAAATACCAACTTACCGAAAGCATTAATCCTCTGGCTATTCTTAAAAAACGTAAATTATCTGATGCTATTACACCTTTGTTCATTTTGCGTAAATGAGAAGTGGAAAGCGATTCAATTCCCGGCTGAACATAACGGACACCCGCATTCTGAAGGAGTATAAGATCTTTTTTTGTGATATTTGATCTTACCTCATACGTTAAGGTCAGATCTAATTCATTTGAAATCGCAGCAAGAAACTCTACAAAATATTTTGGTGGAATTATGCAATCTGCCATTGCAATTTTTCTCGTCGGGTGGTGCTTTACAAGCATTTTAATTTCATTAATTACGTTTTGCGGCTCTTTTGCTCGATACCTAACGACCTCTCCATTAAGTCCGCAAAAAAAACATGGTTGCTTATGACCTTTCCAGCAACCTCGACTTGTCTCAAATTGAAGAAATAAGTTGCACTCACTTATAATTTTTGATTTAGGCAATAAACTATTAAATTGAGAAAAATATTCATCGTATCTTACGGGGGGTATCTCTTCAATGGGAGTCATTTTATTTTGGAGTATTATCTTTGGAATTTTAGAAATATTGCCTTTTCTCCACGCTTTCAAAAACCATACAAAACTGATTTCTGCTTCCCCGCAAAAAACAAAATCAATATTTTCAGAGAGCGCAGATAGTCCATTTGCCATTTCGCCGAGACAATTGCTTCCCCCCATTATGCATAAAGGATTTCCATGTTTTTTTAATGAATTTATTAATGCAATGCTTGAAGCTGTTTGATCAAAAGAATTGGTAAATCCAATTATTGGATAAGATTTCTGCAAGATCAAAGCACTAAGATCATCTATTAAAGTCCCTATTGCAGCTTCTTGCTTTTGAATCTCGTTTATTTCTACATTAATCCCAATTCTTCTAAATCGTTCACTTTGCCGCTGAAGTGCGCTCAAACCATTATTGCCAAAAGGGACTTTAGAAAATGCTTTTCTACAAAAAAAACGTTCTCCAAGAAAATCATTCTCCAAACCTGTTCGACAAAGAAAGTAATAATTTATTTCCCCAATTTCCGCTGCAAAGAGAATATTCGCGTACAAAATTTCTACCGTGAAACCTGCATTTTTAGCACAAGCTTGCAATATATGAACCGGAAGACAAGTTCTATCGATACTGGCAAAAGGCGGCACGATTAACAATATATCCGCCGATTTTAACAAATTTTTTAGCTTCGGCATTTGGTTCATTTATCAAGTTACCTTTTTCATAAGCGTGATTGAACAAGCCTTTTCGAATTCATCTTGAATTTGCCTTTTTGAAAGTTTTAAAAGTATTGACCACGGTTGTGGAATTGGAAATCCTTTACTTTTAGCGTATGATGCCATATTTGTCGATTGCAGGATTTTCCAAGGCGGATCGGCAAAAAAAAGATTCCCTTTTTCAGGAGCAAATTTAACCGAGAAAGAATTTCGATTAAATTTAGTTTTTTGTCGAGCGTTCATATTCGACACAGCCCACGGAGAATTCAAGTCAAAAGCCCAATAGCAGATAGCCTCTAGCCGTGAAAGGAATCTTGCTAATGTTGTAACCTGATCCTCCGAAAAATAGCACAGTAACCCTTCAGTAAGAACAAGCCATTTTGACTTTTTGCTAAGATCATTAGCTATTTTCTCGATTTTCGCTAAATTTGTTATATCCATGTCATAAAGGATATAATTTGAAAAATATTGAATATTGTTCAGAATGTCCCTTTTAATTGTGACGATTTCTCCATTGTCGCATTCAATCCATTTAAAAGCATCCGGTAATTTGAGCCTTAAAAATCTAAAATCCAAACCTGCGCCCAAATTAAGAACGCCATTTATGTCACCGTTGGCAATTAAGTTGCCGATATATTCATCAAATACAATAGTCCTTATTTTTATCAGCCATTCAGCCATTTTGCCAGACTTACATTTTCTTTTTTCACTTCCAAAATGTTTATTTATATACAGTCGAACTTGTTGTTCCTCAGGGCACAAAAATTGACCACATTGGAGGCGACACAAAGCTGCTTCAATGGCTGTAATAGAGATGGAATTGCCGGGTTCAATTTTAATTTTTAACTTCATATCCTTCCCAAATCTTTGATAATTCGCTTTGGTTTAAATTAGCATCGTTGAACTTCTTTGATAAATGTTCGGTAATAAACGCAAGGTCTTTAGTCAAGCATTCATCAGCAAGATTGCAATCGACGCAATTTATACATTTTGCAATTCCAAAGAAATCGCCGATGTTTTCTGGACTCCGAAAGACCTGGCCTATTTCATCAGCAATTTCAGTACCGTATTTCTCAGCAGCAAATTTAATCGAGTCGTCTTCTGAAAAGCCTTTCTCTCTGCTGCTCAGAATTGATAACATCGCCAAATGACATTTAGCGTACTCTGGTGGATTATGAAGGAAGTCTGTCCCTATACGGCTTCTTACATATGCAGTGTAGATTTCGGTGGCTTTTGAATATTTTCCTGTTTTATAATATATCAATGCTAAAAGAATTTCCGGTTCCGTATTGGAAAGAATAGCAGTAGACAGCAAACACTGAGTGCTTAAATGTTGGATTATACCTTCACGCTCCACATAAGGGCTATCAATGAGTTTTTCAAGTGTTTCAGATAAATGTGCAAGATTTTCTTTGGATTCATAACCCAGACCTCGAAATGTTTTTTGCGCTTTTGGAAGGTCGCGAACATAGAGCATAAGTCTTTCATGATCTATGGTCAACATTTCAGACATCCCCGGAACATAAACTTGGTATGCAGGAAAACCCAAATATCCGACATTCCTTACAAATGCTTTATATCCAGCGCTTCTAATGGGTGCTACCATCGCATACAAAGTCTTTCTTGAATGCATATTCGTATGCAATGGAAGATGTTTTTCATTACATAAAGTTTCATTGTCAAAAAGTATCGGGTGAACCACCCCGGATCCAGAACGTAACGTCTTCAAATAATTATGTTTCTCAATTTTCTCTCTGCTGGTAAAATTTCGCCGTTCAAAACACGTTGATAAGGATACAATTGGCTTCATTTTGAGTCGTTCAAGCAGGTCAAAATCCATTCCTTGGAAAAGTTCCGTAAAGCATCTTTCCAAAGCTATATTAAAATTAGGTGCTGAACCAATGCAAAAACCTGCCTTGTTGTTTTTTACAATCAACAAACCGGCAGTTGGAATTTTTCCATTCAAACTACAATCCTTCGCATAAACTTCAAATCCGCGTTGCTTCAATTCTGCAAAACAATTCTGCAAATTTTCATTGCACAGCGAATGAGGAATTACTGGAACATGATCAACTTCTCCACTGAACAATTTAATCATGAAATGTCTTTCAAATACCTCACAGAATCCTTGAATTAATGCTTCCTCAGCAGTATTGCCCGCACACATTCCATTACTACCCACTCCTAATCGCAAAAGAGTTTTGGGAATTAAGGAGATTTTATTTGAAAAGACATCGTAAAACGGCAGACAATCCATCATTGTATCACCAATATTGCCCAAAACTTCCCAACAGTCATCGCCAATCAAATAATTCAAGACTTCTTTGCAATCAACAAGCATCTGCGAGATTGTTACTTTAACAACATCTGGAAATTTTATCTTTGTAATTGATTTATTTGATTCTGGAATTTTGGCATCGAATAGCGCTAAATTTTGCAATCTTTCCATAAATTCTGCATAAGCAGACGCGCGGGCATATTCTTGATTTCTGCCCTTCCCGCACGTCATCACCTGTGGAACCTTTGTATAAACCAAACCTAAAGAAGCAAACAGTTCTGGCTGCACTCTCCATCCTCGTTCTTCAACAGTTATAGAATTTTCAGCTAATATTTTTGTTATTCGTTCGACAGTTTTTTCCGGAGTTTGAGCTTTGTATTGGTTCGATGATAAAATTTGATTTAATGGCATGATTCCTCCAATGTATAACAATAATTAATTTTCTAAAAATTGAGACAATATATAATTGCTTCAGAACCAACACGAAATTAAACTTCAAGAACTGTCCAATGCCCGCAAAATGTGACTATTTACATTTCACTTAAAACGAAACGGTGACCGCAAAAGCGACAAACCAAGCATTGTTATCGGCAACTTCAGCTCTTGCTTCTTCTGGACTTTGGAGTTTTTGTAAAGCACGAATTGTTTTCATAATATCCCTTTCCTTTGTTATTAGTTGTAGTTGAAATAATACATGGGCATCGTAATAAATCTTTTCCATCCAATTCGTGCTGGCCTGAAGCAACTATTTATATTGTATTTTTCTCCTTTTCAATTCATATTAACTCATAAGTTAACTAACTTCCTTAGTATTCTATTTAATCTTATGTTCCAGCTTAAGATTAATTCCCTCTTTCGATGGACAAACATTTTTATAGGTGCTTTTATAGAAAATTATTATTTAAAGCAAAATGGCAAAATAAATTCGCTATATCAATTATCATGGAAATAAGAAAAGCAAAACTTACAATTGTCACCATTACGCGAGACAAAGAAATATAAAAAGGAATCGCTTTGGTAAAATAGCAATCAAAAATCGAGTAAAGGGCGTTTCCCATATCTATCTTAATAATCGGTAAACAACTTATTGATGCAGCTATGACATTTACAATTAGAAATGTTTGACAAACTCCATGCATTCCTTGAGATGCTAATTTCACTAAAAAAATAAGACCTGAAATCGGTCCGTATACCCCTTTATATTCAAAAGGATATCTGTTAATATCAGATAAAACATAAAACAGCCCTGCAATGCATAAATTTCCGGCTATGCTCCCCAATGTCAATAGCAAACGTGACCACAGCGGAGAACAAAAATACTGATCAGTACTCAGCGTTGTCCGTACACCGCCTCCAGGAAATATACCGATCATAATGGATATTTTTTGAAAGATTACTTTAACGATTATTTTCCCTGATCCAAAAGTGATGCTTTTTATAGGGGTTTTGCCTAATTTTGCTCCGATAACGTGCCCAACTTCATGGATAAAAATAGCTGCATAAATAGCAATAATAAGAATAACCAATCCTAGTGGAATATGATTACTCAAAAAGCAACCCCTCTCTCAATTGCAAATCAGCCATTGAATTTTAATCATTGTTGATTCAGGAACAAACAACTATTGACACATAATAATCATCCATAAAAACCAATAATTTATTTTCTACTGCCCAGGGTAAATAGGCTTTGGAACTTACTTCTTTTGCCAACCAATCTCTTCCAAGCAATTCCGCTTGCTCATTGGAGATTATCATTGTTGAACTTTTTCTCTCAACCGCCTTACGAGTATCAAGTAAAAGCCATCGCTTTGCATCTATTCTTTGCATTTGAAGCTTTGGCCTATCATCAGAAGGTTTTATCCATTCAGATTGCCAGAGTTCGATAATTTTGCTGAGATTCATAAATATTTCTGGATTTTTAAGTATATAGGAATCATACTTTCCCTCAAATCGGATAGCTATTTTTGAGACGTCAAATTGGAGTGGGAATATATCGGAATAAAATTTCCATGGTCTCAAATTTTGAATGCCAAATTCTTCCGGTGATGATTGATATATGGAATTTCGATCTAAGCTAATTGGTGTTACTCGAAACGGGGGTTGAAAATGCGTAATCATTTGAACAATATTGCTTGTTTCTACATAGTCTTTTTCTTCATCATTTGGAAACCCGACCAACAAATTCCATGCTACTTCAATTCCCAGAGTGGCAGCATTCCGCAAAAATGCCACATTTTGTCTAGCTAAGACTCCCTTTCTCATCCTTTTCAACAATCCTGTCGACAATGCTTCTATTCCTGGCTGTAGCTTAGTTACTCCAGCATTTTTAAGCGCAACAAGATTTTCTATTTTCTCATTAGATCGTATCTCATAGGTCATTTCAACTTTACCTAATTGCTCCACGATTTGAGGAATAAAGGATTTAAAATAAGAAGGTGGAATAATATTATCTGTCATAATTATCTTCCGTGTAGAATGGTTTTTCAGAAGATTTGACAACTCTTTTATAGCACGAAATGAATTTTTTTCTCTATATTTGATAATTGTTCCATTTAATCCGCAAAATGTACATTGTCGCTTTTCTCCCCACCAACAGCCCCTACTTGTTTCATACGGCAACAGGATCACCCCGTTTTTTTCCATTAAGGAATTTGGCAATTCCGCTTGCAGCTGTTCATAATAATCTTTATAATTAATATTTGGTATTTTGTTTAAATCAGCGGGTACTTCAGTTTTAACTACTCGAGATAATGAAGATTCTCCTGCAACAATACCTTTGAGCAGATTCGGCAACGCCTCCTCTCCTTCCCCTGAGAAAACAAAATCAATATCTTGACAAAGTTCTGCAATTCCAAAAGCCATTTTCCCATGGCAATTAGCTCCCCCCATTAAGGTAATAATCGCGGGATTAAGTTTTTTAAGCTTTTTAAGAATCGCAATACTCGCACAAGTTTGCTCAAAAGTGGATGTAGCGCCGATAACTCTATAACCTTTTGCAACAAGGTCTGTCGCCAATGTTTCCACAAACAGCCTTGTTTTTGCTTCGCATTTGCATAATTCTTCAAAAGTGATTGAATTACCTCCACATTTTCTCAATCTATCAATTACACCTTCTCCTAAATTGCCAAACCGTTCCCTTCCAAAGGCAAGTTGACAAAATAGCCTTTCTCCCCACGCATCCTGAAGTGGCGTACGGTATATGCGATAATAGTATTCTTCTCCAATAATCCTTGCGAATTTTAAGTTTGCATAAATTACATCCGTCTTAAAACCGGCTTCATTAGTACACGATTGTAAAATATGAGCGGCTAATGATGGACGTTCAATTGTAGCAAATGGCGGTACAACAATGGCTATTTTCATTTTATTTAATTTTGCCCATGAATATTTGTTAAAACTTGGTTTAAAAAAACATGGATAGTGTTAATTTGAATTGTAATATTACGATTTTATCGCAACATCTGGATTTCACAGATTTTCAATGGCTGAAAGGAGAAAGACCTTTTATTACCAATTTTGTCTTTCGCCTCTATAGAAACTGAGTTTATGCAAGTTGTTAATAGTGAGTCAATAGTCATTCCGCTGAGTCCATAACTTGAAAATCCATTTATTGATTTTATTGTGTCCCCAAGATTCAAACCACTATCAATTGGCAAATTCCAAATGCCGCCAATAGTTTTTTCGTTTTTATTATCAACATGTACAATGAGACCTGAGTTGCATATTTCCTCTGGATTTTTATGAGCTTTATTTATTTCAGCATACAAGTCACCGGTATTATAATTTATCCTTAAATTGAAGTATTCTGCTATCTTTCCGCCAATTAGAACATCCTCACAGTCCATAACTATTCCAGGCACGGCTTTAAAAGAAATCCCGCCCATAAAAAAACTATCTATCACAACCATTCTGCATTCAGTATTGGAACCAAACAATGTTTCAATGCACGAGCCCTTACCTGCATAAGAAGTATTAATTTTTATCTTTGAGGAAAGTTTTTGGGGAATTGCAATAAACCCATTGAACCCATTGTCAATTATCGCATGACATTTTATAGCATTCAGCTTGCACAAAATATCGGGAGCAAAACCATATTTAATATTTGTCTTAAATGCAATTTTATTCGGTCTGTCATTTATTTCTCGTTTATTTAATGAAGGAGAAAGTATAATTGAGCTATTCTCATAATTAATTTCTGTATAAAACTTTCTCATAAAGTTATTTCCAATAATTCCATCAACTTTAATTCCTAAATATCTTTCGACGGGAGACATGTCAACAACAAGCACTCCGAGGTCATTAACATCCGCACTTCCAATACTTACCTTTTTAAGGATCGAAATATCGGTTTTAGCTGTTTTATTCGAAGCCCCTTTAGCGCGAACACTTACTAAGGGGTTCAGGTTTAATCGAGCTGCTATGTCTTTAGAAATACATGAAAAAGCTCCGGTATCAAGGATAAACCGTAATTCCTCCTTACTTTCAGAAATTCTAACTCGAACTAATATGATTGCACCGATCTTTTCAAATTTAACATTCCCGGCAACATTTTGGATGCCCAATGTGCCGTTCCTAAGTAATGATAAAGCTTTTATTGCCGAACAACCGATAAATCCAATAATGATCACGGTACATAAAAGGATTAAGCCAGGTTTACTCATAGCGACTCATTTAGTTAATAACGTAACATAATAATTCGAATTAAAACGAATACGCTGACCATTAAGAATATTAAACATGAAAAACCATCTTTAAACAATGTTGATTGTTTGGGGAAAAATAAATAATTTTTGAAAAATGGAGTAATTTTAACTTCTCAAAAATATATATACACAACTATTAAACTAAAAAGAAGTATTTGCCCCGAAATTAAAATACTCTTTAACTTCTTTATTAACAAATAGTTATGTGTTTAGCTTAATTGTATTTGTGTAAACTGTTTACAAGAGGTCTTCGACAACCATGCATTTTATTTCAAATAAATGGGGCCAAAGACAGAGTCGATATGAGAAAGGACATAATCAGCGCAATATTGAATAAAATCATGATTGGAAAAAATCTCTTCAAAAATGAAATTATTTCCATCAAACGAGGGAATATGGCAATCAAGCAGCAAGATTATTCTTAAAGCATGGTAACCATATAAAAATTGTTTCGCGGTAAGTCCAGAATTTTCCATGCATGTTTCCCGAAGGCTGTATTCATTAAGGCAATGCAATTCACTCCATTGTTGGGGTGAACGAATGAAATATTGCATTAGTAAATTAAACATGCCGTATCGGGAAGGCTTTTTTGTTTTTAACAAAAATGACAATGTCGACAATGAACAAACTTCAAAAATAAATTTTTGGGCATTTTGCGAGACTATATGATTTTTATTGAAAGCGCCATAACATCCCGCCCGCATAGCATTAGTCGCGTCTTCCAGCGATTGCGAACCGGAAAGCGCAATACAATAAGGGAAATGCGGTTTGACTTTAAACAAGTCCAAACCGTCATTGTGCTTTTCCAAAGACAAATCCAAGATCCAACAGTGATACGGGACCGGCCCGTTTATTGCCCTGAGGGCAGTTTCAACCTTTTTTGCCGTTTTTTTGGTGAATAATGGTGAAGTGAAAATTCCATCGCATACAATATCCAAAATTTCAGGATGGTCATCTATGCAAAGAAGGTTCATGGCGCCGGAGAAGATTTCCCGAAGGGCATTAATTGAGGAACTTTTTTGAAGAGCATGCATAATTTTATCCGGGTATTGAAAATTAATTAAACCCTTATATCGGCTGCAACTCAAAAATAATGCAAAGAGCGACTTCCCCGCATGAAAGGAAATGTTTTATACAAACTGATTATTGACTAACGTTTCCTAAAATATATTTGACGCTTAGGAATCGATGGGGGACGACACTGCGAAAGGTCGGTCCCCTTTGGGCTGCTTCGATGGGGTAAAAGTCTCAATATCGCTATGATTCGACAAGTGCATCCTGAGCTGAATCGAAGTGCTCACCACAAGTTTTTAAATTTGACAATTTGCCCAACAATATCTATATTTTTTCTTGAAGTAAGGGGAGTTGCCAACGGTAGGTGTGAGTAAGAAAATGTAAAAAGTGCGCTCCTGTAAAGAATCTTTATTTATATCCCGGCCGGCGTCTGAAATATCAAAATATCTATCGGCTACAGGGTGTTATAGTCACGGAAAGGACTCGCCATGAAGAACATTTCCATTCCAGTTGCCCTTTTGTTGCTCATCATGGTTTTTGTGTATTGCGGGCCCAAACCGACCTCGCCGAAAACGGAACCAACTGTTACGGGTGAAAAAATCACCTTGGACTCTACCAGCACCTTGTTGTCGGCCGTTTCAATTCAGGCAAAATCCGGAGCGACGCTGACCATCGACAATGGGACCACGATCCTGTTGCTCGACACGTCGGGAACGGCTCTGCCTGTTCCTTCGGGAAAAACTGTGATAGTCGCTTTGGATGACGGTGATGCGGCAACCAATGTCGGTATAACGGGGATCGTCACGGTGGCGCTGTTCAGGATATCCGCCACGGTCAACGGCAATGCGGCGGAATTGAGGTTTATGTCGAATAATGCTACCGCCATCGCGGGAATGCCGGTTACCGGCGCGCACTGGTCGGCCGTCCTCAAAGACACCTCAATCCACACCGGCTCGCGGATCAGCCTTTACAGAATATCAGGCAGCACGTACACGCGTATCGGGTGGCAATACGTCGGCATCCCTACTCGGGTTCTGGCGAAAAAAAGCTCAGGCGGGGACCAGCAGACAAGCGTGTCACCCGACGGGACCGGATCGTTCCAGGCCGGTTCAGACAACGGGTCTGCCCCCTCCGACCAGGCGACCATACCCTCTTCAGGCTTATACTGGAACACTTATTCCAACATTCCGGACACAAGCTATGACGTTGGCGGGGTCACGGTCGGCGGCCCCCTGACTGTCGGCCGTTGCCAGCTCGTTGAATTAAGCACAGCGGAGTCGGTTGCGGAATTTGGTTTTGCCGAAGGCGTCACCTGCGCAACCTGGACCAATCCCAATGACGGCGCTCAATACTGGTGCGAGCTGACACAGGCGGCAAACGGGAAAACGACGTCGATCAAAATCGCGGCCACTGTCGCAAACATTTTTGTTCTGGACCTGGACCTCATCAGGGCAACCGACCGCCTTCCGATCATGTTCGGCTCCGGCGCATACCCTGACGGCAGCGGGGTCCATGCGCCTGACGGAAGCGTGCTGTCAGATCCGTACCAGGACCCGGCCCTGAAGTTCGGCGGCTTCAAGGAGCTCAAATTTTCGACTAAAAATATTACGGAAGGGCAGAAAATAAAAGCCAAAGTTACGGATGCGGGCTACGAGATATCTCATATAATGTTCGAGAATAACGTGTACCAGTTCGATGTGGCCCTGACGCTTGATGGAAGGAAAAAGATCGAAGAGGATATACTTCAGAAGGAAGGCTGGCTTCCGGTTCAGGGAAGCGCCACGTGGCGCAACGTCGGCCTGTACGACCACAACGACACCCTCTTCATCAACATCTCTTCGCACGGGTCGGGCGACAAGGTCAACACCATGGTCCAGACCGTCGCCGGAACATTCACCAATGCGGCGGGGGACGCGGATACGGTAACAAAGATGAAGGCCATCTGGACCTATCTTGGCAGCGTAAAATCGGCAATGGCGACCTTGGGTAACAGCGGCACCTCTTTTTCGGTCATCTGCAGCCTGTACACGGGAGACAACACCTATATTTTTCAACCGTATGTCATGGACAAATACGGGCAAGAATCGTACCAGACGCATCAGATCATCAAGGCAAAAGGAACCAGAACCCCGCTATTTGTCATCAATTATAA
>Ga0224524_1000235_pt1 | contig 24388 bp, 22 predicted proteins | sample CFST75metaG_FD_179895 | JGI IMG/M metagenome (GOLD analysis project Ga0224524, IMG submission 179895) | Peat soil microbial communities from Stordalen Mire, Sweden - C.F.S.T75 | ecosystem: Environmental > Terrestrial > Soil > Wetlands > Peat | place: Sweden: Norrbotten County, Stordalen Mire... | reverse complement strand
GGAATGCAATGACTATCTCATTGGTTGCAAACCGGATGCTCCATTTTGTATAGTTCGGTATAAGGAGTTCATTTATTACAAAGTAATCGGCAGATGCGATAATGTCGCATGGTTTTCTCAGTTCAGTTATTTTCCTGGCGCAAACCAGGCTGCCGGCAGGTTCAAGCAGAACTTTTGTCCCCGGGTTAAGCTTCTCATATTCAGTTGCGAGCTCCTTAAATGGAACCGAAAGGCTGCCTGCATGAAAGATTATTATTTCCCTTGGTCTGGCATTCCTGCATCCGACGATTATAATTACAAAAGCAGATATAACAAGTAAAATATTCTTCATTAAAAGTATTATTTGATTGTTCCTGATTAATGCCATTAGATCCGGAAAATTACTTTTTCTCCGCAATACTTGCAATTGTATTTATTGTTTTCCAGTTTCTGGCAGTACCGATGACTTTCATTTTATTCTCGAAGAAATTAGTATAGAGTTTTGTTTTTCCAAAGCCGTTGGGACACCATATAAATATCTCCTTTCCTGAAACGTTGAACTTGTCGGGAGTATAATCTATTCCGGCCAGCTTATCAGTCTGCGCTTGCAAAGGAGCTTCCTTCAGGAATATTGTTGCATGTTTTGCCTGGTCAAAATCTCCAGCCGGGATAAAAGGATTTATAAGCAATACTTTTTTGATTTCTTCAACAGATCGTATCATTACAGATATATCATGACCCAACTGTTTCTTAATTGCTTTTTCAATCCGAAATTCAATCTCATTCTCTGCCTGAGCTTTATGATTTGTGAAAATTACATTCCCGCTTTGGATATAGGTTTCAGCATCTTTAAAACCAAGTTTTCTAAAAAGCGCAGCAAGGTCGGTCATTTTAATCAAATTATGACCGGTCATATTAACACCACGGAGAAATGCAATCATTATGGCCATCAACTCTGTTACTGATAGTCTTTTACTACCTCAATAACTTCCGGGAGGTCCATGCCTATTCTATGCAGAAATTCAATTTTCGGCACACCGTTATTATTCCATCCTCTTCTTTTGTAGACAGCATCGATAAGGCTTTCATACTGATCTTCCCTGTACTTACGGAGCTTCTTTATCTTTTCCCCGGTTGTCATTCCTTCTGTGTTCAAACCTGTCTTTTCACGAAGCTGCTTGTCATACCTTTCAGCCCTTGACTCATACTCCTCTTTTGTAACAGGCCCGGCAGCACGGTATGGCTGTCTGTCATGAATACGTGTACCAAATCCTCGTCTCAGATTAAAAACCCTTTGGAAATTATATACTCTCTCCGAATCTTCAATTAATTTTTTCTTATCAAAATCAAGGCCTGTCACTGCTTTATATATTGTTATATAATTATCGACATGTTCAGGCACTTTTGCAGGCTCATCAGTCTGAGCATTATTTTCAGGCTCGACATCGTTCCAGGGAAGCTTGCAGAGGCCTACAAGCCCGAACCAGGTCCTGAACATCGGGAAATAATGTAATGCCTCAGCTTTGTTCTCAAATGTGGGTATCTGGTTATTGACCATATCCATAAAAATAAGCCATGCCTCATCGTGCTGAGGACCCTTGTTGGTAAGGGCAAAACCACCCTGTTGAGCCAGGGATTCCTTTGGCATATACTGGGAATATTCAAGGCCTTTGTTCTCCATTCCTATATCGTTAAGGAAGGCAGCATCGCCCCAACCGTTGGAAATGAACATCTGTTTCATTTTCCTCACGCCAAGCCCTGCAACGAGACCGAAACCTTCTCCCCTTGCCAGCTGGTGAAGCATCTCGAGTGCGGCAGATGCATTTCCGAATCTCAGCTCAAGCCCGCCTGTCCTTTCCAGATTCAGGATGCCGTTTTCGAAGCACTCCATAATAAATGCAGATAGAGTACTCCATGTAATTGTGCATATCCCATAGGTATCGCAGTAGAAATTAGTTTCAATGATATAATCTGGGTCAAATATTCCGCAGTTTGAGCCGAGACCTGCGGCATTTTCATATTCAGGTCCGTCGACGATCACTTTCTGTCCCTTATATGGGCCGGTCTTCAGTTCGAAATCGTCAATACCCTTGCTGCACGACATATTGCAGCCAATCCAACAGCCGTCAGGATTATTCTGTGTAAAGTTTCTCTTCCAAACGGATGAATCAATTTTATAAGCATCGGGATGGCTTCCGAATTTATAATTATGAACAGGAAGAAGGTCATGATCATTCATTACCTCCATCAGATGAGCTGTACCTACCTGTCTCATCTGGCATTGCTTGTCATCAAGCTCGCGAATCTCACGGTTGAATCTTTTGCCTCTTTCCATTATCGACTCAAGGTCAACAACATTATTCAGGTTACCTTTCACCCCGGGGATCTTGCACACGAGAGCCTTTATCTTCTTGTTGCGGAAAACAGTGCCTATTCCTCCACGACCGGCTTGCTTCAGCCTTACTTTCTTCCTTCTTGAATCATAAAAGCTGAAGTTTAGCATTCCTATAAGTGAATGATCAGCAGCAGAGCCTGCCGAAACCACCCCTATGTTTTTCTTTTCATTGTCGTTATCAGCAAAAATCTCAGTTAGCTGCTCGGCAAGAAGATGGCTGTCGACAGCTTCGGCAGGTGCTTCAAAAATCTTAATATTATGATTGATACCATCAATGAAAACAATTACATCTTTTTCAGCTTTTCCCTGTAGCTCAAGGGCATCAAATCCGGAGAATTTGAGAAATGGCCCGAAAAAACCTCCCACATTGCTGTCCATTGCAGATTCCGTCTGAGGAGACAGGGTGACAACCAGCGATTTGCCCGTACCGGAATACTGGGTTATACCGCCGATGGGACCGGAAGATATAATAATCTCATTCTCGGGATCATTCCACTTTGTATCCGGTCTTGTTGCGTCCCAGAGAAGTCTAAGTCCATATCCTTTCCCCCCGATGAATTTTTCCTTCATTACAGAGGGTACATCCTTGTCTTTTATTTCCCCTGAACCCACATTGATATAAAGGATCTTGTCAGTATAACCCCTGCTCAGGGGAGTCCATATATAATCCCATTCCTTGATGAGTTTATGCTGAGCTTTTATTGCATCGGTATCCATAATGAAACAGGTTTATTTGACAGTGAAATCTAATAAGATCAAATTTAAGCTTTTTTGGCAACAGCCCCTATGACTTAAATCATTATAACCTCGTCCTTAAATGATAATCAGCACATTCCTGACTGAGATAAACTCCTAAAGGGAAACCGGCTGCCAGGGCAGCTGAAAAAAATAATTGCGACAGGTTAAAGTAGCTTTGTAAAAAGGCTAAAAGGTTATTATCTTTCGAAATTAAATTCTAAATAACCAATTAAAGGTTTATATCCCTAAAACCGGGTTGAAATGAGGTTCTCCGAAATAAAAGATCATCTTTCCGGGTTCAGGGTCGGAATAGCCGGCGCCGGTGGACTTGGTTCAACTTGTGCTGTTGCTCTCGCCAGAAGCGGTGTAGGCACACTGGTAATCTCCGATTTTGATGTAATTGAACCGGCAAACCTGAACCGGCAGTATTATTTTATTTCCCAGGTCGGGATGCTCAAAACTATTGCATTAAAGGAGAATATTGCCAGGATAAATCATGACATTACAGTAATCGCACTCACTGAAAAGCTGGATAACCTGAATATCCCTGAGATATTTACCGGATGCGATGTAATTGTCGAAGCGTTCGACAAGGATGATATGAAGGAGATGATTGCAGAGACGGTTCAGACCAGGATGCCGGGAACTCCCCTGGTAATGGGGTCCGGACTTGCCGGCTGGGGCAAGAGTGAAATAATAAAATTCCGGAAAATCGATGAGACGCTTTATATCTGCGGCGATGAATCAACAGCAGCGGGTGACGAAATGCCCCCGATGGCTGCGAGAGTCGGAATTGTTGCAAATATGCAGGCTAATACGGTTATCGAGATCCTGATGAAAAAAACGAGAGATTATTTCAGACAATGAAGATAATTCTTAATAACAGGGAAGAAGTACTATCCGGGGAGAATTTATCCGTTAGCGAAATGCTGAAGATTAAGAAATTCTCATACAAAATGAGGATCGTCAAGATCAATAGCCTTCTTATCCCAAGAGAAGAATATGAATCGACAATAATTCATGACGGAGACAATGTTCAGATGATCTATCTTATGAGCGGAGGTTGACGAAAAAGTTGTAGATTTGCACTATAATGTTAAGGTTCAGATTCATAAATAAAGTTCCAGCAATTTTCCGGAATAAATATATTCTCACAATACTTATATTTTTCATCTGGATCCTGCTTCTGGATTCGAATAACCTGATCTCCAGGGTTAGTGATATGCGTGAGCTGCACAAGCTTAAGAAAGACCGCGAATATCTTCAGAATAAGGTTGAGGCTGACAAGAAGAAGATAAATGAGCTGAAAACAGATAATCACAATCTCGAGAAATTCGGAAGGGAACAGTACCTGATGAAAAAGCCCGACGAAGATCTGTTCATTGTTCTTACTCCTGCTGAGGACCGCAGGATCAAAAGGAAGAATAATTGATTCCCCGTTCCATTGATCTGTAACATTCAAGCAATTCCTGAGGTGTTGCATAATCGGTCTTTTTACCGATAATCTCCAGCAACACTTGTGCTTGTTCTGTAACTGCATGTTTAACGAACAATCCTGAACTAACATGATTCAGGTATTTGATTATCCTGAACATATTAAACCATGCAAAAAATCGTTTGCGGAATGAGTCAATACCTGAGGTGTTTTCTTTTATTTCAGTAACAGTTTCAAGGAATTCATCTTCAAGCAGAAAAGTTTCCAGTCCGTGCGGCAGGGAGTTCCTGAATGCAATAATCTCAGATTTATCAGACCTGTACAATTCTCCTGTTAAGCTGAAGAAGTGTCTGAGTTCTTTAAAAGCTTCAATATTATATGTCAGAAAGTTTTTGCCGGATAACCCAATGAGTCTGCTCATTACAACACCGGTACCGAAGGGAACTCTTGATGATTCACGAGGAGAAGGGTATACAGTGGTTGAATTAAGGGCGAAATAACCGCCAAGGGGCATCAGTTTCTGGATGAAATAAAAATCCTCACCGGCCTGCTTCCTGTTCATGCCTCCGCAACCTTCATACGAAGAAGCTTTGACTGCCATTGAAGATCCTACCGTGTGAAAAGCGTATGGGAAACCTGCGTACTTAAGACCTTGTAGGTAATAACGCACATGAAGCTCATATTGCAGGATATTGCTGTAGATATCCGGAGAAAAATCATTCCCGGAAAGCGGATGCTCAAAATAGATTGAGCAGGCTTTATTATGCTTATTCCTGTAAAGGTCGCTGAACAATTCTGTAAAATAGTTTTTCTCTACTGTGCAGTCAGCATCAAGGCTTGCAATTACACCTTCCGGTTTCCCGATACTGTTAAATCTTCGAAGAGCCTCATCCATCCCTGTCTTCCTTGCAAGCCCGACTCCCCATCCTTTTATTGAAGGTCGGCCTGCATCAAAATAATAAAGCCGGAAGAAGCTGTTATTTTCTCTCTTCCAGCTTTCAATATTGCTGACACAAATCTTGTTGTTCAAGCTGATCTCAGGTCCGGCATCTGCCGGTGCATTAACAATCACTAAAACCTCAACTCTGCATCCGGGTTCAATGCACTTAACCAGTGAATCAAGCAAATCAGCAATACCCGGTTCATTATAAGCAGGAATGACAACTATTATCCCCGTCTGATTATCAGGCGGTTCATTAATGAATTCCGGGAATAGTGCTCTTTTGTCAAGCCACGAAGTGGCAAAACCCATTTTCGCTATTTTTTCTCAGCCTGGTACTTTTTATTAAGCGCATCAAGAACTTTTTGGGTAATATCCAGTCCTTTATCGCCGTAGAGTACAACACTTCCGAAGCTTTTACCAAGAATATACTGATAGTTATAGTCAGCCTTATTAGCTTCGAGGAAAGAGGTGATATACTCAACGATCTGCCTGTTCATTACCTGCTCTTCTTCAACCAGGTTAGACTGAAGGTTATCCTTGAGTGCTACAAGTTCCTGCTGCTGCTGATAGAGGGCTTTTTCCCTTTCAGCAGCGTCGGCTCTGGTTATTAATCCTTTATTGACCTTATCCTGATAATCATTTGCATTTTTCTGGTAAAGGCTTCCTTTGGAATTAAGTTCAGCTTCTGCATTTTTCTGTTTTGCCATCAGGTCAGCTCTCCTGTCAAAAAACATATCAAACTTATAAATAACAGAGTCAATATTCATAAAAGCGATTCCCTGTCCAGGAACATTGGTATTGCCGGTGTTTTTGCCGCTTTTTTTATTTCCTGAGAAATTCAGGTAAAACAGAACTGCAACAGCAAGAAATAATACTGAAAACAGCACTATAGTAAGTTTCTTCATTGGTTAATGGATATTTATTTAACAATAGTCAGCCGCAAATATAAGATATTTAAGCAAACGTGGCTAATGCACACTGCAATTTATTGCACAGGAATATAGTAAAATTATTTCCCGGCAAGAAGGGGTCCGTAGTCTCTAGAATTCAGGGCACGGGATAGCTCTGATTCTTTTCCTTTGCTGTCCGATCGTGAATGAGTTGAACTCATAAGTGAGTGATATCTCATGAGCTCCGCCGGTGGAAGAAATGAGGTTCGAAATTGTAAAATCGTAGCTGTAACCTATGCGAAGCTGTTCAGTTTTAATTCCCACCAGGCCAATAATAGCATCGCCAGCCTGAGAAGTCACAAAGGGGATTCCCCTATACCAGAGACCGAAAATCAGGGGACTTTTGTAATAATATAACCCAAGGTCGGTCTGGTAGAATTTTTGCTGTACCTGGAAATTCAAAGCTAATGAAAGCACCTCCTGAAGCTTGACCCTCAGCCTTGTTTTTTTTATTAGCTGCATCCCGCCGAATAGGTTGAACTTAACTGGAACATGTGTATCACTACCGTAAAAGGATGTCTTGGGTGCAAGCAGGTGATCGAGTGTAAAGCCTCCCCAGTAGGTGTCATTATATGCCAGGAAGGATGTTGCAAAATCGACATCGGCGACATTGTCAAAAGGCGGAGGAGAGACGGAAGGCGTCGTACCGCTTCCTGTAAGCTGACTGTTGAATATCAATTTTCCAATATCAAGCCCAAGGTAATAGAACTTAAAATTCACTCCCGGTCTGAAATGCCAGTCTTTATTTACATTAAAATCGTAGGAGTATAACAATCCGATATTCGTCGTACTTAAATTGCCTGATCCTGCAACGTCGTAGGTAGCAAGGACACCGATACCTGAATTGAAATTAGGCATCGCTTTATCGAATGAAATGCTGTATGTTTCAAATACTCCGGGAACTGAAGGCCACTGGTTCCGGTAAGTCATACCGAGCCTGTACTCCTGGGTAGCACCAGCAAAGGATGGGGCAAGATAAAGAGGATTAGCATAAAACTGTGAGAATGTCGGATCCTGACCATAACAATCTGTAAATAGGATAAATACTGTAGGCAGTATATATATAATTCTCTTTAGCAAGATTTATCCGTATAGGTTTACGCTGACGAAAATAGTTAAATCAAATCACAATTCCTTATGGTTAAACGTTTTTTTGGATCAAAAGTGCTATTCTGGGCCTACTTTTTTAACGAAAGCAATCAAATATAGGATAAAAGTACTGAATTAATTGATGAATTGAAATAGAGATTCAGAGGCAATCTTAGAATGCAACATCAATTTTTGAGCAATGTGACATCACCCATTTTTGTAAATGGTTCACCATTCAGGTAGTTACCGCGGACTTTCCATATATAAACTCCCGGGTCACACAAATGACCTTTGTAGTATCCGTCCCATCCAATATTAATGTCATTGCTTTCAAAGATTATGATTCCACTGCGGCTGAAAATCCGTAGCTGGTAATCAGACAAAGTTGAAGAGACCGGGTGAAATACCTGGGAAGCTTCGTCGCTTTTCGGTGAATAATATCCTGTCGAGGGCCCGTTAAGATTGGGGATAAAGGCATTAGGAAATTCGATATAGTTATCTGAACCTGAAAATGCATTCTTGACGATTACCGAGTCGGAGCATCCGAATTCCGTTGAAACAGTCAGCTTAAGATTATACCGGCCTGACTTCTTATATGAGTGCATTGGTTCAAAAAGTTCCGATGACGATCCATCGCCAAAGTCCCACCTGTATTTTATGGCATCAGAAGAGTAGTTGTGAAATGAGATTTCATCATTGGGCAGGACAGCATTCTCAGGTGAGAACTCAAACCTTGCCTTGGGGGCTGTATGGACTATTACTGTCAGGGATGAAGAAGAATGAAGTTTCCCGGTTCCAGATACAGAAAGAGTAACAGTGTATTCTCCAGGTATATCAAAAAGCCATTTCGGATTTTTCTCAGACGAAGAGCCACCATCACCAAAGGTCCAGCGGCAAGAATCATAATTTACGACATTGTTCATGAAAGATACCTTAAGAGGAGCACATCCTTCAGTAACGGATGCTGAAGCAATGTTCTCAGCAATCAGATTCTGACTCCTCAGGTTGTCAGTTACAGAATTTCCTCTTTTGAAAATTTCTTTACCGTTAAATGAAGCTATCCCTCCTGCGGGCGCTATTGAAGGACCAGGCTTTGAAGATTGAGTTTTTTCTGCGGAAGCAACATTATTGGTCCTTACAACTTTTTTCGGAATCTTGCCTATTTCTTTCAAAGGGCTCTGAACCTTCAGTTCAAAGTATTTGCCAGCAGATTGAATTTCATCAGGCTTCTGTAAAGACTTATCTTCTGATGTACTGGTATTTAAAAGGCCTGAAATATTCTTTTTATGAACAGGTGATGTAAGAATAACTGCCAGGGCAGCGCCGGCAACAGCAATTCCACCTGCATACCAGATGTTGAAATGTGTTGGATTGAAGCGTAGAAACTCCTTCCTGCCGACCTGGCGCATAAGCTTAACACCAGCCTCAGTAGAAGGAATAATTTCAGCGCCTTCCAGCTTTTGCCTGAAAAGATCCCTCAACATCTTATCTTCAACTTTCCCCTTCACGAGTCATTCAATCGTTAATTTAATTATTATCTTCAGAATATCTGTTTTTAAGCTTGCCAAGTTTTTCAAGTTTGTCCCTTATAACTGCTTTTGCTCTGCTGTACTGAGATTTAGAGGTATTGGTATCTATTCCAAGCATCTTTGCTATCTCTTTATGCTTATAACCTTCAACTGCATAAAGGTTGAAAACCATCCTGTAACCAGTGGGCAATCCATTCAGCACCTTGTAAAGCTCATCAGCGGTAAAAAAATCCTCTTCAAAACTTTCAACACCAGTCTCTACAGACACGAATTCCTCAATTTCAATATGATACCTGTATTTCAGGTTTTTATGATAATTGGTGATAGCCGTATTGATTGTAACTTTTCTTAACCAGCCTATGAAAGAACCTGTACCTGAATAATCTTTTATATTAAAAAAAATCTTCAAAAAACTATCCTGCAAAATATCTTCTGCTTCAGCTTTGTCGGAAGCATACCTCAGGCATACTCCAAGAAGGAATCGCGAGTATTTGTCGTACAGCAACTGCTGTGCCTTCCTGTCATGCTTTGCGCATCCTTCTATTATCTGCTGGTCACTCGTCATACGTTGAGGACATTTTTATGACATACCATATAAATAAATGGTTGCATAATCTGAAAAATTAATTCAAAATAAATAATTTCACCTTTTAAACATCCCGTTTCAATGACAAAGGTCATTAAAAAATATTTAAGGATGGTTTTTATTAGCAGTTCAAATTTATTACGTAAACAACAATTATCAATAACTACTATGTTTAACAAATTCATTGCGGCAATATTGCCATATTTTCCAAAAAAGTTTATCTGGATCTTCTCTCATTCCTATATTGCAGGCGAAACAATCGACGATGCGATGAGAGTTTCGAAGGAACTGAACAGTAAAAACGTTAAAGTAACACTTGATGTTCTGGGGGAATTTATCAGTACGCTTGATGAGGCAGAAGCTAACACGAAGGAATATCTCAACACGATTGATGTAAGCTATAAAAACGGTATTGACGGTAACTTTTCAGTTAAACCTACAAGTTTCGGATTGCTTATCAATAAGGAAGCTTGCTATCGTTATGTTCGGGAAATCGTAGCCCATGCAGCCGGATATAAAGGATTCATAAGGATAGACATGGAAGACTCGCCATGCACCGACATGGAGATCGAACTTTTCCGTAGGTTGAAGAAAGAGTTCCCCTCAAATGTCGGGATTGTAATTCAGGCCTATATGAAGAGAACTCTCGACGACATTAAAGGACTTTCTGACCTGAACAGTGAAGCTGCACCACTCAGCTTCAGGTTATGTAAAGGCATTTATGTTGAACCGGCTGCAATTGCATTCAAGAAATATGAAGAAATTAATCAGCATTATATCGAGGACCTTGAATACATGTTAAAAAACAAGATACACGTTGGCATTGCAACTCACGACAAACCGCTTGTCGATGCAGCATATAAACTTTTGGAGAAATATAATGTCCCGAAAAACCTCTATGAATTCCAGATGCTTTACGGGGTGACTCCCAAGTTGCGTGAAAGCATAGTTGATGAAGGACATTCAATGAGAGTTTATGTGCCTTTCGGCGAAAAATGGTTCGGCTATTCAACCCGCCGTCTGAAAGAAAATCCTAAAATGGCGAGCGATATTATCAAAGCTATCTTCCACAAGGGATAGGTACTCGGCAAAATAACTACGTGGAACAAATACCAAGGACCGGATAACAATCTGTCTTTTACTTCTGCCTTATAGATTCCAAATACCTTTTGTGAATCTCATTCACCTCTTGTTCAGTCAGACTGGGCTGGAGCGGAGCAGGCTTTTCAGGAAGACCGTGAAGCAGCATATAAGCGGCCGGAATAAGCAACAGGGGACTCAAGCCTACTATCCTGTCAGATGGAATCTGACCTTTCGTATATGCATCATCCTTCTGTCTCTGTCTGAGCACCTCATAATTAGTAGAAGGATCACCAAGTTTATTCTGGTTCATTCTGGCCTGGTATGCAGAAAGTTCCAGGTTATTGCTGGCATTCTGGTTTTGCCTGCTTTTCTCGCTTCGTGGATTGAATATATCGGATCTTAGGTTTGCAAGTCTTGGAAGAATCACCACTTCATCAATCGACACAGTGTCGGCACACATATAAATACCCGCGACGAATTCTCTTCCGGAGAGAGTATCGCTGATGTGAAAGAATAGTGGCTTATAGCCAAGAAGACTGAATATAACGGTATCGTTCTTAGCCGCATAAAATGCAAACCTTCCATCTTCATTGCTTACCGATGATAAAGATCTGTTAATAAAGATATGGGCATTTGGCAGAGGAATTTCAGTTTGCTTTTCCATAACAATACCCTGAAAAAGCATTCTGCTACCCTGGTTATCAGATTCCTGTCCGGAAACTGAAGTCCATAACAGAGAATTCAACAGTATAAATATGAGTTGTCTCCTCATTTAAAGAAATTACAATTTAATTATCAGGTCCCTGAGGGCTCTTTTCGGAACATGATGATTCAATTCCTTGTCCCTCCAATATTTGACGTCACCATCCTTCATCTCATCAATAATAATCTCTTCGACAGGTTTCCCGAGAGCAAGAATGAGAAGTATATCAAAAATTTCAGGAATTGAAAATTCTGAACGTAGCTGATCGCGTCTTATGGAAGCTATCATGCATCCTCCGAGACCAGCCTCGCTTGCTCCCAGCATAATGCTCTGAGCTGCAATGCCGTGGTCAACCCCGAATCCTTCTGCTATTGATTTGTCGCCAAGCATGACAATATATCCGGCAGGCCGCTCCCCTATATCTGGTCCGTCCCAGTCTTTCAGGTAGGCAGCCCATATTAAGAATGGATATACCCGGGCACAATCTTCGGTAGAATTATAAATAAGATACTTTAATGGCTGGCGGTTTGCTCCGGATGCAGAGAGTCTTGCCAGGTCAACCAGATTCTCAAGTGTTTTATAATCAATTCTATAAGACTCATCAAACCGTCTGTATGAACGGGTTTTAAGAACAAGTTCCCTTAAGTTCATCTTCAATTCATTTTAATTCCAAACTATTTCTTTTCATCAGTTTCAGCATAGAGTCCTTTTCTCGAAAGCAAGTGGTCAAGGTTTGCAAGACCATATACCACAACTGCCGTCACCACTGAGGCATGCTCCTGGTATTCAGGAATACTCTTGTTATAGTAATCATTCTCGGTATGCCATATCTCTCCGTAATTAAAATCATAGCCCTTGGAATCGGGTTGATCGAAATACAGTGTTGGCACCCCGTTCATTGCAAAATAAGCATGATCTGATCCTCCTGCTGTAGTTGGTCTTGGCCTGGGAGGCTGAGTGTTCCTGACCAATTTGAACGGGAAATCCGGATTTATATCATTGAGAGGTTTGCAAATCTTATCAAAATCGTCATACATAGCTTCAGGAACATTCAGACCGATAGGTGCTGTAGGTCCGCCGTCGCGATTAAAATAGTTGGAAATTTTTGGAAGCTTCTCCATATTAGATTCAACCCAGTGCTTTGAGCCATAAAGGCCGAATTCCTCGCCTGCCCACAGGCATACGAGAATTGTTCGTTTGGGCTTTCCTCCGGCAGCCATGATCAGTCTGGCAGCTTCCATTGTCGGAGTTGCTCCCGAGCCATCGTCAACTGCACCTGTTGCGACATCATATGAGTCGAGGTGACCACCCATCATTACATATTCATCAGGATACTGGGTACCCCTGATCACACCGATGACATTATGATATTTTACCGGACCAGGAATGAAATGGTTCCGAATGTCAAATTCAAGGAGGAAATACCTTCGTTCCTTAACCATCTTTTCTATAATCGAATACTGGTTCTCATCTAGTTTTATATCACACACTGTCGGTAGTGTCTCGAACATAAGTTTATCAATATTTTTCCTGTCATAGAGCGCCCTTATAGGAACAGCAGCGGATTGTATTACTCCCAGTATTCCGGCTTCGCACATTTCGCGATAAAATAGAGCCGGTTCCTCTTTAAGTGGGATAAGATCTTTCTGAGGTTTATCGCGGTTCTCAAAATTCTGCCTGGTTATTTCCCGGTTTAGCTTTGAAATGGAATCATTGTAAACCATAACTTTAGCTCTGATTGAATCGGCATGCTGAGAAAAATCAATAGGCCATCCGGTGTTCTTGCCGCCGATAAGCACCCAGGCACCTTTAAGTGCTCCCTTCATGTGATCAAACTCATCCCTGGTTTTTGGTTCAATAAAGACACGACCGCGCTCAACGCCTTTTGTACCTGATGTATACGATGGTGTAGCAAAGTGAAGATCCATACCATTATCGGAAAGAAGACGGCCGAACCATGGTCCCCGGTCAAAGCCCACCGGAAGAGTACCTGCCTCATCCATAATTACTTCCATGCCCCATTTCTTAAATTCCGAAGCGCACCAGAGTGCAGCATTGGTATAAGCATCAGATCCGGTAATGCGTCCACCAAATCGATTTGTAAGAACATCAAGATGATGCATAGTGCGGTTATCAGTTTTGCCAAGTTCTATGATCCGGTCGACAACTTTCGACTGCTGACCGGCAAGGTTAGCATATGCAAAGCACAGGCACAAAAAAGAGTACAGGATTTTTTTCATGATAAGTTAAAGAGATATTGATGTTAATAAAATTGTCTGGAACTGTAATTCCTGACATTATGCTGCTTAATGTTATTCAAATTACTTTAAAAGCGTCCGGATATCACATTCCAGTCGATTATTTCCCAGAATGACTTTATATAATCCGGTCTCCTGTTCCTGTAATCGATATAATACGCATGTTCCCATACATCGCATGTTAACAGTGGCTTAAGCCCTTTTTTCAGAGGATTCCCGGCATTTGATTCCTGAATTATCTGGAGTGAACCATCTTCGCTTTTTGCAAGCCATGCCCAGCCTGCGCCGAACAGAGTGGATGCAGCCTTGGTAAATTGCTCTTTAAAGGCATCAAACGATCCGAATGATTTATTAATTGCTTCAGCCAGTTTTCCATCTGGTACTCTCTTCCCTGCTTTGGAAAAAGATTCAAAATAAAAAGTGTGGTTCCATATCTGGGCGGCATTATTAAAAATTGCCCCATCGGCATTTTTGATAATGGTATCAAGGCTGGCTTTTTCAAATTGAGTTCCAGGGACAAGCCCATTCAGATTATTTACATAGGCAAGATGATGCTTGCCATAGTGGAATTCCAGCGTCTCCTCACTGATATGAGGAACAAGAGCATTTAGCTTGTACGGAAGTTTGGGAAGTTCAAATGCCATGATTCGGTTTTTTTAATTTTTATCAAAGTTCAATACCGAATCAAATGTATGAATTTTAAAAGCTGCTTTTCAATGTTAAGTAAGAAAAATCCGGTCAGGAAGCTTGGGAACTATTCCCTTTTCATGGGCAATTCTGAAAAGCTCTGAGATTGCTTTCTTGCCATCCTTTCCCAGGTTTAGAGTGAATTTGTTGACAAATAGCTTGATATGATTATTCATTACTGTGCTGTCCATCTCCTTTGCATTTGCAACTACGAAATCGTATGATGCAAGAGAATCGCGGTATGCATATTCAAGGCTTCGCCTGACAATCCTGTTGACTTTCAGTGCAATATCATCAGGAAGTCTCCTGTTGACGGCAATAGTTCCAAGAGGAATTGGCAGACCTGTGAGCTTCTCCCAATATTCTCCCATGTCGGCAATCTTATGAAGACCTCTTTTAAAATATGTAAACCTTGTTTCGTGGATTATCAACCCGGCATCCATTTCGCCTTTCAGCAGAGCCTCCTCGATTGAAGAGAACAGATATTCTGTCTTATTTACAGCTAAAGGCCATGCAATGCTGAAAAGCATATTGGCAGTAGTGTATTTTCCCGGAATAGCTATCCTGACAGTGGCCAACTTTGACGGGTCAATTTTATTTTTGCTGATGAGAAGTGGTCCATTTCTGTGTCCTAGTGCACTTCCCGAGTCGAGGATCAGGTAATTCTGAACTGCATAAGCAAATGCGTAGAGGCTCATTTTGGTAATATCAAGATCGCCTGTAAAAGCTTTCCTGTTAAGCTCCTCCACATCTGCCAGTAAATAATCAAATTCCAACCCTTCAGTATCTATCCTTCCATGCACCATTGCATCAAAAATGAACGTATCGTTCGGGCATGGTGAGAATCCCAGTGTCAGTTTCATTCTTTCATCAAACGATTAAAAGGAATTCTTTCAACTTTTCTGACAGATTAATAAGCGCAAGCGGGATATTCCACTTGTCTTTATTTCGTGGTTCAACCTTGTTTGAAATTGACCTCAATGCCAGAAAAAGTAATTTTTCCCCGCTGCAAATATATGAAAAAGTTGCACCTTCCATAGTTTCTATATCGGGATTATATTTTTTTAACAGCCTGTTTATAGTTTCCTGTGAACCTGACCCGCTGTTTACCGTTATAGCTTTCGCCGGCTTAATAAAGCTCAATGCAATCTTGCAATATTTATTCTCCGTTATTATTTTTCCTCCGGTAAATGGGAATCTGTCAGGATCGGCAAGACCGGCCTCTTCAAGTGTAATAAAACCGCTGCCTGTCTCTATCCCCGCATCTGCAAAACAATCGGAAACAGGGACTACCACATCACCAATTTCTATATCATCCCTGAAACTGCCTGCAATTCCTATATTTATCGCAAGGTCCGGTTTGGGATTTGAAGATAGCCATTTGGTCATGGCCCATGATGTTGCAATTGATCCCACTCCAGTTACAAGGAGACATATTTCAGATTGCCCAAGCAGAAACCCGTCCGGACAAGATTTTATCTCCGGAATTCTTCTCAATGCCTCAGCTTCGGTATCAGTGGCAGTAATCAGTAGTACTTTTAAGGCCATAACAGTTTAAGTGCTATAAATATATTGCATTTAGGATTTAAAAAATCAACTTTATTGGCTAATATTGTATATAAATCGCACTGTCATATGATCTACATTACTCGCAGAGAAAGATTCAGTGCTGCACACAGGATGTTCAGGCAGGACTGGTCCGATGAAAGAAACCTGGAGGTTTTCGGCAAGTGTTCCAATCCAAACTGGCATGGGCATAATTATATCCTTTGGGTTACTGTTAAAGGGGAACAGCCTGAAAATAATAGTTTTGTAATGAATCTGAACATCCTGAAAACGATTATAAATGAAAAAGTGATTGAGAAGCTTGACCACCGGAACATCAATCTTGACGTGAGCTTCATGAAAGATAAAATTTCTTCAACCGAGAATCTTGCTGTCGCGATCTGGGATGAGCTGAAACCTGAAATTGAAAAGAATGGTGTATTACTTCACTGTGTTAAGATAGAAGAAACAGAAAATAATTTCATTGAATACTATGGCTGAAAAAATCGAAAAAATAAACGACGGATCAGGAATGATAGTTGACGGATATAATAAGATTGAGACCTGGAATTCTGAGACTATTGAAGAGATGGCAAAAATGTACCATAGAATAATCGAACTGATAGGAGAAGATCCCAAGAGAGAAGGATTGCTGCGTACTCCGATAAGGGTTTCCAAAGCGATGAATTACCTTACAGTTGGTTATAAAATGAACCCCGCTGAAATACTGAGGTCGGCAATGTTCAAGGAAGAGTACAGGCAGATGGTAATTGTAAAAGATATTGATCTCTATTCTATGTGTGAGCATCATATGCTCCCTTTCTTCGGTAAGGCTCATGTCGCATATATACCAGACGGTTATATTACAGGACTAAGCAAGATCGCCAGGGTTGTCGAAGCTTTTTCACGAAGACTTCAGGTCCAGGAGCGGCTTACTACCCAGATCAGAAACTGCATTCAGGATACCCTTAAGCCTCTTGGAGTTGCGGTTGTCATTGAGGCTCAGCATATGTGCATGCAGATCAGGGGAGTCCAAAAGCAAAACTCGGTAACAACAACCTCTGCCTTTACAGGCATTTTCCTTGAGCAGCTAAATACTCGCGAGGAGTTCATTCATCTTATCGGTTCGAGGCTTCACTGAAAATAATTTTCTATTTTTACGCTCCTGCAATCAGAACTTAAGTTATTGAAATAATTATGAAGGCATACGTATTCCCCGGACAGGGAGCACAATTCGTTGGCATGGGAATGGATCTTTACAACAAATCACAAGTTGCAAAGGAGATGTTTGAAAAAGCAAACAAACTGCTTGGATTCAGGATCACTGACATTATGTTTTCCGGAACAGAGGCAGACCTGAAACAGACAAAAGTGACCCAACTGGCAATATTCCTTCATTCAACAATACTTGCAGCGCTTCTCGGCGACAGTTTCCAGCCATCAATGGTTGCCGGTCATTCTCTTGGTGAATTCTCGGCTCTCGTTGCCAATAAAACATTATCCTTCGAGGATGGAATTATGCTGGTATCAAAAAGAGCTATCGCGATGCAGAAAGCATGTGAAAAAACTCCATCAACGATGGCAGCAATACTGGGGCTTGATGATAAAACCGTGGAAGACGTCTGTGCCTCTATATCTGAAGTAGTGGTTCCGGCCAACTACAACAGTCCGGGACAGATTGTAATATCAGGATCAAATGAAGGCATTGATAAGGCTATTGAAGTTCTTAAGGAAAAAGGAGCTAAGAGAGCTTTAAAGCTGGCTGTAGGAGGCGCTTTCCATTCCCCGCTCATGGAACCTGCACGTGTTGAGCTCGAGCAGGCCATTAATAATACAATGTTTCATGAACCTGTTTGCCCGGTTTACCAGAATGTAAATGCTCAACCCACATCTGATCCGGTTACCATAAAAGCTAATCTTGTAGCTCAACTTACATCACCTGTAAGATGGGCTCAATCCGTGATCAAGATGATTTCTGACGGTGCAACATCATTTACGGAGGTAGGACCAGGCAATGTACTTCAGGGGCTTATTAAGAAAATAAGCAAAGATATGGCAACTGAAGGGGCCGTATATTAAAAATGCAGCGTAATGTTCTGAAATACAGATTCATTAAGGGTTAATGCCACCGGGCATGTTTTAACACAATATTCGAGGATCTTCCTCTGCTTGGCGCTGTATTCATTTCCGGTAAAATCAAAATCAATCTTAATCTCCCCTATCTTCCTGGGGCTTTCAGTCATGATCTTTGTTATTTTGCAGGTTGTTCCATCGATAGAGAATCCATGCTCTCTTGCCGCAATTCCCATTATAGTAAATATACAACTCCCGAGAGCTGAAGCTACCAGATCGGTGGGTGAGAAATTCTCCCCATTACCCTTATTATCGACAGGAGCATCTGTGGTTATCAAGCTTCCGGAGCGGAGGTGAGTTATTTCAGTTCTCAGATCGCCTTTGTAAATTGTTGTTGCAGTTTCCATTATAGAGTTCTTTTGATCTTATTAAAATTAATGCTGTTATGGCTTCATTATTGCTCCCTTATGCCTCTTACCGTCTATCATTATCTCGAGAGGCTTGTCAAAGCGAATATGCCTTATGAATTCATCTTCATACACAATTTTCATCCTATTCAGAAAATCCACATCATAATAGCCTTCGTTAATAAAAGGATTAATTGTGAAATATCCTACTCGGAAGGATGTGAGGTTTTGAAAGAAATGAGTTCCCTGGCTTGGGTCAATGCGGTAATTCTTCAATCCTGATTCAACAATTATCCTTGCGGCCGATATCTGCTGCCATTTTACAGGGATACCGAGCCAGGGATCCGTAGATCCCCATCTTCCCGGACCAATAAGCACATATCCCAATGATTGCTTTACAAATAAAGAGTTTATTTTCTCTATCACCATGGCAACATTCTTATTTTGTGCAGCATTAAATGACTCCGGTTTGACATAGACTAGATCCATAATGCCTTTGAATAATCCATGGCCAAGGGCAGACTCTGAAAAAATAATTGTTTGCTCTTTCCTGATGTTATCGAGGTTAATATTATAAGTTTCATCTGAATAAACTATCGGCCTTATCTGAAGGAAGTTAAAGACTTTGGGCGTTCCTGCAGGAGTCTCGAGGTTGGCTGCAAATTCAATCTCAATAGGGTTATTCATTTCTTTCTGTCCAACCTCCAGAAGAGTAGAAAGTATATCAGCCAACGGGAAAGTCTTGTGTTGAAGAATGCCAGCAAATGTGATGATTCTCTTGCCATTCTGAATGATTCCGTCGCGAAGCACATTATTTGTACGGTCGTAAGTTGAAGCGAGATATTTCATCGCACCATCGTTGTTTGCATCCTTGATATCTATCCTGAGAATATTTACACCATCGTCTGTAGACGGAACAAAGCTGCTGAAATTCAGGTCAAGAGCCCTGAAGTCCTTCTGTGTATCTCGGAGGGCATCTTCAGGTGATGAAAGCTGAAGTATCTTCTTTGGCATTTTAGGACAGAAGCGAAGCGACATGCCTCCTTCGACAATCAGCTTGCCAAGGCCAAACGCTACGTTTACAATACCGTCATCAGCTTTTTCAGAACCTATAGGGTAGTAATTGATCGATCTGGCAACACCTGATAAGGTAGGGTAAAAAATATCTCCGTGACGGTTACCGCAAACTTCCTGAAGGATTATTCCCATCTTCTCCTCATCGATAACGTTGGCAGTAGCAGTCATATAAGCCTTGCTGGCTTTGTAATATACCGACGCATAAACTTCTTTAATTGCATCGGCTATAGCTTTCACCATTACGTGGTTGTCGGCAAGTCTGGGGATCATATAGGTTGAATACACTCCTGCAAAAGGCTGATAATGTGAATCTTCCAATTTGCTTGAAGATCTGACGGCAATGGGATGATTTCTTGAAACGGCAAGAAAAGCATAGAAGTCCTGGTAAACGCGCCCGGGGAGTTCAGCATTAATGAAACTGTTAAGGATATCCTCGTCAGAAAGGTCCGACATCGCAACCGAATAAAGGTTATTGTGATCCATGAACTCGTCGAAGATATCAGTGCTCAAAACTACAGTCCTGGGAATTGTTATAAGGACATCGGGAAATTTATTGAATAGCTTATAATTCTTTATAATCCTGTTTATAAAAGCAAGCCCTCTGGCTTTGCCGCCAATTGACCCTTCGCCAATCCTCGAAAATACCTGGTACTCATCAAAGCTCATTTTGTCGAATTTGGCAATGACTCCCCTACCTTTTCCAAGCCTGAAGCTTGAGATGGCAACATACAGGAACCGCCTCATCTCATCCATAGTCTCAAAATCCTCTTTCCTTATATATTTAAACATCTGGGCAACAGGAAACAAGGCCCTGGCATTAAGCCATTTTGAAAAATGATTCCGGGTTGCATGGTACTCAAGGGAGTTGTCGGGAACTGTCAGTATCTTCTGCTGAAGAGTCTGAAGGTCTGTAGCAATGGCGATAGGTTCGAGCGTATCAGGGTTTCTAAATACAAACGGGCCAAAGGCGAGATTCTGAATTATATAATTTCTCAGTTCCAGAGAAAGGGATTTGGAGTATTTATGGATAAAACCCGCACCTATTTCCTCAGCCCTCTTCTTATGATCAAGATTTGAGGATTGCAGCAGGAAGGGAACTTTGTCATCATCTGCCATTACAACTTTACACAGTTCAAAGCCTGCATTCTCATCAGGAACATTGTCTCTTTTATAGCTTATATCAGATATTACTCCGAGCACATTATACTTATATTTTTTATAAAGAGCTTCGGCATCATTAAAGTTATTTGCCAGCAAAATTTTTGGTCTGCCCCTCATTTTAATCATCCGCTGGTGCTCATTCAGTGCTTCACGCTGAAAATCAAGAGATTGTAAAAGAACAATTTTGTAGATATTGGGAAGGTATGACGAGATATACCTGATCGAATTTTCGACAAGGATTATAGCCTGAACTCCAATATTTTCAATATCATAATCGGCATTCATTTTATCCTCGATCAACTTGATAATAGCAAGGATCAGGGATGCATCGCCCAGCCAGCAGAAAACATAATCTATTGCGCTAAGATCTTCACCCTCAAGCCTCAGGGATACTTCGCGGGAAAAATAAGTGAGGACAACAATGGGAATATGATTATAATTTGCCTTGATCTTTTTTGCAAGGGCAAAAACGTCGGTTCCCCTGAGGGAGAGCATTGAAATAACCAGGTCGACATTGCCTTCCGCAAGAATCCTGAAGGCATCCTCAGTATTGTCTGTCTGAATGAATAAGGGGGGATATCTCAGGTTAAGTGATACATATTCATTAAAAATCTGTTCATCGATCCTTCCGTCTTCCTCTAGCATATAATTATCATAATTACTGCAGATTATCAGCACACGGTGTATTCGCTTCTGCATTAGCAGATCGAAGGAGGTATCCGTAAAATCATATTTCTGAAGATCAAGAATACCGTCTATGATGGTCATTGTGAGGTAGATTTACTTATTCATTGTTATAACAGCGATCCCCTTCTTACCATCCATGCGGATGGTGAGTGGTCTCTCAAACCTTATATGCCGAAAGTATTTCCCGGTTTCAATAACTCTCTGGCCGGCAAGCTTACTCCAGTCAATTTTACTGTCGTTGCTTCCCTGGTTTATCGAAAAATAACCTACATTCATTGAGGTAACGTTGTGGAAGAAATGTGAACCCAGTGAGGCATCAAGATGGAAATCAGGAAGATCGACTTCTACAATTACCTTTGCATTTGAAATCTGTGGCCAGGTTACAGGAATTCCGAGGAACCTGTCCTTTGTTCCCCATCTTCCGGGTCCAATAAGGACATACCTGGCATTTGCCTTGAGCATTTTATCATTGATGGCATTAATCTCATCAGCCATCTGGGTTGTACGCAGGTTGTCGAACTTTTCCGGTTCCACATAAATTATATCGGTAATATTGCTAATAATCCCGTTCCCCATGCTTTTCCGGGATTGTAGAATGAGATCCTCAGGGATTATACTTTCCTCATCAATTTCATAGCCGGCACCACTGCCGACAAGTGGTTTAATCTGCAGAAGGTAGAATGAAGCATTGCCTTCATTGTCCTTTGTAAGATCCACTGCAAACTCAATCTCTGAAGGGTTGCCTGTTGCCTCTGCCACAACATCAAGAATTGTCTTTAGTGTTGACGACAGAGGTATGTAATTATATTTCAGGATATCGGCAAAATTTATTACTCTTGGCCCTGGAGCATCGAGGCCGGGAACTATTGTATCATTATCTATATTCAGTACTGAAGCTGAATAATTAAGAGTTCCATGTTCCTCAGCCGTACTTATATCCAGTGATATGAGCCCTGCATTCTCTCCTTCGAGAAGATTCAGATCCTTCTTATTGAGGTCAACAGCATAGAAATGGACCTGAGAGTTTTTATAGAGATCGTTATGAGATACGATATCGAGTGACGGATAGGATGGAGAGAATCTGAAGGCTCTTTCACCTTCAACCACATAATGGCCCAAACCTACAGCCATGACTGCAAATCCATCCTGTGGAGTCATATGTGCAACAGGATAAAAGTTAAATGACTGTGCCGTACCACTGATATGAGGATAAAATGTATCGTTAAATCTGTTGCCAACGACCTCTTGTATAACAATGGCCATTTTTTCCTGTTCAACTTTATAGTTTATTGCCTCAAAATAAGTTCTAGCACTTCTGGAATAAATTGATGCAAAGACTAGCTTTATTGCATCAGACAACTGACGCAGCCTGATCTCGAATTCAGGGTGGTTATTTGGCAGCAGATAAGTGCCGAAGATACCGGAGAATGGCTGACTCATTGAATCTTCGAAAAGGCTGGAAGAACGTACTGCAACAGGCTTGACAATTTGCCTGAGAAACACTCTTAATACTTTTTCAAGAGTATAGCTCAGGCTCCCTTCAATAAACAACCTTTGAAGAACATCAAAGTCTTTTTCACCTTTCACACTGTCCCACAGATGGTTTCGTTCCATAAACATATCGAACTCATCTGTACCGATAATGGCAGTTATTGGAGTTTTAATGTTTATCCCCGGGAGTAGCCGGCCCAGTTCAAAGCTGTAAATCAGGGTGTTGATAAAAGCAAGTCCTCTTCCTTTTCCGCCAAGAGATCCACCGGCAAGACTTACCACATTTGTTTCGTCAATAGAAGCTGACTCTTCAAAGTTTACTACTCGTCCCTTGTTAGTCTCCCTCCTTCGTTTTCTTATGATATCAATAAGGAATTCCCTGAGTTCCCTGAGGCTATTGAAATCAGAGACCTGTATCGGGTTGATCAGCTTGGCAATTTTTACTTCACCTCTGGCCATAAGCCAAAGTGAAAAGTGATTCTTCATAGCATGATATGCAAGCGAATCTTCGGGTACCGTTTCAAGGTAAGCTTCAAACTCCTTCATCGATTTGGCTACTGCAATCTGCCGCCCTTTATTGTCTCTGTATACGAAATGTCCGAAGCCAAGGTAATAGTTGATAAAAGATTTCAGGTCCTGAAGCAGGCTCTCTGAATTCTTGTTAATAAAATTTGCTTTGAGAGTGAAAGCATATTTTGCATTTTCAGAATCAGATGACTGAAGAACGGTTGGCAGGTTCGGAAGATCATTCTTGATAAGCTGAATAAGCTCAAAACCGGCAGTGTCGTATAGTTCCCCGTTTTTCGGAAATCGCATATCGGAAATGACACATAGCAAGCTATCCTTGTATTTATTGTAGATAGATATTGAATCCTCCCAGTTTGAAGCAAGGAGAATCTTTGGTCTCGCTCTGAGCTTCAGTACTTTGTAAAGTTCATCGGTTGAAACATCTTCAATAAGGCTTCTTGTCTGCTCCAAAACAAGAGTATAAAGTATAGGGAGATAGCTGGAATAATATTCTGCAGAGTCCTCAACAATCAGAATGACTCTTGTAAGACCCTTCTTGGTATCATTGTCGACATTTACCTGGTCCTCGAGCAATTTTACCATTGCAAAAAAGACTTTCGACTCACCAGTCCACACAAAATAATTATCAAAAGGTACCCCAAGAGCTTTCTGCTTTTTTATAAAAGGGGCATCAGCAGGGTTATTGAGAAGCAGGAAAGTTGGCAGGTAAGGATATTTTTCCTTAATCTTCCTGCAAAGTACCAGCGGACTCTCCTTATGGACTCCCACCATTATAATTATCATGTCATAGTGTCTGGATTTCAGCCTGTTAAAAGCTTCTTCCTCTCCAGTAACGCCGGTAACTCTTGGCAGGGAAGTGAGGCTGAGCTGATAATATTCCCCAAGCATATGGTCGGAGAATCTACCCTCACCTTCAATAGAATAAGCATCATATAAGTTTGCTACAAGCAATATCTCTTTTACCTTGAATGGCTGAAGGTCATGAAAAACGTCCCTTTCGGCATTATGTCGTTCGAGGAATTTCTGGAGCAGCTTCCTGCTTGA
>Ga0224524_1000234_pt1 | contig 24404 bp, 13 predicted proteins | sample CFST75metaG_FD_179895 | JGI IMG/M metagenome (GOLD analysis project Ga0224524, IMG submission 179895) | Peat soil microbial communities from Stordalen Mire, Sweden - C.F.S.T75 | ecosystem: Environmental > Terrestrial > Soil > Wetlands > Peat | place: Sweden: Norrbotten County, Stordalen Mire... | reverse complement strand
GTTCGCGTCCCTGGATAAAATCTTCCACGAGTACTTCTTCATCTTCCTGAAATGCTTTTTGCAACGCTGCTTCCAATTCCTCCGCCTTATTCACTTTCGACATGCCCACACTGGAACCTCCGTTGTTGGGTTTCACGAAACAGGGAAATGGAATTTCTTCCCAAATAGCATAAACCGGATCCTCCGTACGGCGGAAAAGATGAACCGAATTTGCGGTTCTGACGCCCATGGATGCAACGACTTTCTTGCAAAAACTCTTGTTGAAGGTCAAAGCGGAAGTTGTCACGCCACTGGAGGTATAGGGAATTCCGATCATATCGAAGTATCCCTGAAGTTTTCCGTCTTCCCCTGGCGTTCCATGGATTGCATTGAAAACAACATCAAACCGGATCGTTTTTCCATCGAGAAGGAGGGTGAAATGATCTTTATCCACCGGAACTTCTTTCCCATCCATCCTGCAAACCCAGCCTTTCTTGCTGATCCCGACAAGAAATGGATTGAATTTCTCCCTGTCGAGATGATGAAAAACCTGTCTTCCGCTTTTCAAAGAAACATCATACTCTCCGGAATCACCTCCGCACACAATGGCAATATTCAGCATAGGTATTGTGGTTTTGAACTGAACAAAATTATGACAAAAGTTTGTAAAGTTTGTAAAGTTTGTAAAGTTTATATAGTAACAAAGTAACAAAGTGACAAAGTGATGATGGTGAAATAAACAATATTCTTAATCTGTTTTTGTGAATCTGACAAAATTCATGTAGGTTTGTAAAGAAATACAATAAAACAAAGGTTTTCCGGTTAATTAAACAAAAACGGAAGGATGACTTTTTTCCGCTTTTTATGTTCGAAGAGATTTCTCAAACATCTTTTGGGAATGATCGTAATGATAAGCATGCTGGTATGGATCGTGCTGTTCGCATTAAAGATCTATACTCAGCATGGAACCTATTATATAGTTCCGGATTATACCGGGAAGCCGATCGACGAGGTTATAGCCGGAAAAGAATCAGCGATATTTGATTTTGTGGTGATCGATTCCGTGTTTGACCTGAATAAGCCCAAAGGGACTGTTCTGCACCAAGATCCTTATCCTGATTCGAAAGTAAAGGAAAACAGAAAGATATACCTGACCATCGTTTCCACAATTCCGGAAAAAACAAGCATGCCCGACCTGAAGTTCCTTACATTACGACAGGCCATTAATACGCTGGAAAGCTGCGGATTGAAAACAGGAAAGATACTTTACATTCCTGCCTTTGATGCTGATGCAGTTCAGCAGCAGCGGTACGATGGCAAAGTGATCGCAGCAGGAACACATCTCGATAAAGGATCGATAATCGAACTTACAGTGGGGATTGGATCAAGAGGCCAGGCAGAGATCAAAGATACACCGGTGGAACAGGACTCAATGTAGATGGCGAAATAGCGAAATAGCGAAATAGTGAAATAGCGAAATATTATCAATTATCATTTTTATTCGTAATTCTTAATTCGTAATTAATAATGCGGTCTATATACATAAGTATTTTTCTCTTCCTTAGTGCAGGCCTTTTCTCACAGGAAGTCATCACGGGGTTGCAGTTCAACCCGGTCATAAAAGCGCAGTACCTGAAAAATAAAATGTTAAAGTCAGGAAATGGAGAAGACACCCTTCCTATGACGCTGCCATTCTACGATGATTTTTCATCCAACGGAGTATTCCCTTCTTCGCTTCGCTGGATCGACCGGTATGGTTTTGTAAATACTGATTACCCGGTTTATCCGATCGACCGTGGCGTTGTTACACTGGATGCGATCAACGATAGCGGCTCCATGTACCCGGAGGCAGTTGGCGGACCCGATGCATTCATTGCCGATCATCTGACTTCACGATACCTTCGACTGGATTCAGTTTTTTCGCCTCTCGCCAGGGCATTAAACCCTTCCGATTCGGTTTACCTGAGTTTTTATTACCAGCCTCAGGGACGGGGTTTACCTCCACATGCTTCCGATTCATTAGTTCTCCAGTATCTGCTGATACCCCAGCACGACACTCTTTTGCAAGGAGATACAACCCATTACATTGTCCCCGACAAGTGGAGGCGCATATGGTCGGTCAAGGGGATGGCACTCGACAGTTTCTATCTGCAGAATAGCCATTACTTTCAAAGAGTAATGCTCCCAATCACGGATCCAATCTTCTTCAAAAAGAAATTCCGGATGCAGTTTTATAATTATGTCAGCCTTGCAAGCAGCGGAGAGCCCAGCTGGCAAAGCAACTGCTGCCAATGGAACATTGACCAGATTTATCTGAACTATGGGCGAAACCTTCAGGATACAGTCCACCAGGAAATCCGGTTTGTCGAACGACCTCCTTCCCTGCTGAAGGATTATCAGTCAATGCCCTATACACAATTCAGCAATAACCCGTCGAACGAAATGATAGATTCGTTGTCGATACTCCTGACAAACCGGGATGTGATTTCACACAGTGTGAAATATTCTTACAATGTCACTGAGCCCGGAGGCAGTTTCACCAAAAGCTATGAGAGTCCTTCTTTCAACCTTTTACCCTATAACCAATATGCATTTGGATATGTAGCACATCCACCGGTGCCTTTCACATTCCCTATTTCCTCTGCCGACAGCGACCTGTTCGAGGTCAGACATGTGGTTCGTGACCTTGCCCCTGGATCCACCCTGGCCGACACTATTACCGGTTATCAGCAATTTTATAATTATTATGCATACGATGACGGCACTCCCGAAGCCGGTTATGGCCTCAAGGGAATCGGTGGCGAGATGGCATACCGGTTCAAGCTAAACAAATCTCCCGATACATTAAGAGCTATTCGTATTTATTTCAATCAAACCCTTGACACAGCCAATATACAGTTTTTCTATCTCACCGTTTGGAGCGATAACAGCGGATTTCCAGGTGATACCATCTATTCCCGGTTGGTGTTAACCCAATATTCCGATAGTCTCAACAAGTTTACTACTTACCTTCTTGAACAACCTGTCAGGATCAGTGGGGCATTTTACATTGGGACGATTCAGACGACTGATGACAATCTCAACATCGGGCTCGACACCTATGACAACTCAGCTGCAAATCTTTTCTACAATGTTACCGGGTCGTGGTTCGCTTCCTCGATCACAGGTGCCCCGATGGTCAGGCCGGTGATTGGTAAGCCGCTTCCGCTCGGGATTGCAAATTTAACCACAGGTACAGGGAACATAAAAGTTTACCCGAATCCTTGCACTACTGGTCAGGTACATATTTCGATGGGTGAATCCGGGATTCTTCAGAACAAGGAAAACTGGATCATCACTATCTCCAGTATGACCGGGCAAGAGATTTATCATTCTCAGGGAAACGATGTTTTGGATGTTTCAGGACTTCCTTCAGGGATCTACATCATAAAAGCTCAAAACACAGCGAGGTTACAGCATCTAGTCTCCAAACTGGTCATCATGAAATGATCCTTTTTCTTACTTAATTTCCGCTCATGACCATAAACAGTGTAACTGCAGATGAAAACACCGAATTGTACGAACACTTTCGGTTTGTGGTCGATAAAGGGCAAAGCCTTCTCCGCATCGATAAATATCTTGCCGACAAAATCGAGAATGCATCGCGAACCCGTATCCAGAACGCCGCATATGCAGGGAACATCCTTGTGAATGAAACAGTGATCAAACCCAATTACAGGGTTAAGCCGGGGGATATTATCAGCATTGTACTTCCTCATCCTCCAAGGGATACTGAGATCTACCCGGAAAATATCCCGATCAATATTCTATATGAAGACCCGGATATCGTGGTGGTTAACAAAGAAGCAGGGATGGTCGTCCACCCGGGACACGGCAACTTTACCGGTACATTACAGAATGCCCTGTTGTATCATTTCCAGGAGACCATCAAAGATGAACCTGAACCCAAGGTTTATCTCGTTCACCGGATCGACAAAGACACCTCCGGGATTCTCCTGGTCGCGAAAAATGAAATGGCACAGATCCGTCTGGCTAAACAGTTTTTCGAGCATACCATCAACCGTAAATACGTTGCGCTTGTATGGGGCAACGTGCGCGAAAATGAAGGCACGATCACTGGTTTCATTGCACGTGACCTCCGCGACAGGCTGGTGATGAAAATTTACGACGAGGAAGAGAAAGGCCGGAATTCCGTAACACATTACAAAGTGATCGAGCGGTTCGGATATGTAACCCTGGTGGAATGTGTGCTGGAGACCGGGCGGACACACCAGATCCGTGCTCATTTCAAGCATATCGGTCATCCCCTGTTCAATGATGAGAAATATGGAGGCAATGAGATCCTGAAAGGGACAACCTTCACAAAATACAAGCAGTTTATCCTGAATTGCTTTAAACTGATGCCCCGTCAGGCGCTGCATGCCAAGTCACTGGGATTCGTTCATCCGTCAACCCTGAAACCTATGTTCTTCGACAGCGATTACCCGGATGACCTGAAAGTGGTGATCGAAAAATGGAGGACATACAGCGTTCACAAGGCGGTTGACGAGGAATGAAGATTGAGGATGGAGAATGGAGGACAGGCGGACAAACGGACAGGCGGACAAGCGGAGGGGCGAAAGGCGAATAGCGAATGGTGAAAAGCGAAAGACGAAAAGCAAAAAATAAAAAGTGAAAATGGAGAGGAGAAGTAAAGCGGGATTTATGGATTACGTGGTATCTTGTTATTTTTGGTTTACCCTGTTTTTTATTTCGGCACTCCTTTTTCCATTTACCTTCCTGGTCTGGATTCTAACCGTTCTTTTCGACAGAAGGCGATTCATCCTTCATATGGTTACCTGCTGCTGGGCCGATATTATGCTGGCAATTAATCCCTATTGGAAGACCCGCGTTGAAGGGAAAAATAAGATCGACCCGAAAACGACCTATGTGATGGTTTCAAATCACCAGTCAGGTGCGGATATTCTGGTCCTGTTCAGACTATATCGCCATTACAAATGGATTGCGAAACAATCTCTGTTCTATTATCCTTTTATCGGTTGGAACATGTGGCTGAACGGATATATTTCAATTGTCAGGACACGGGGAAGAAGTAAGCTGAAGATGATGGATAAAGCTGCCAATATAGTCAGGGATGGGAATTCGGTTATGTTATTCCCGGAAGGAACCCGCACCCGCGACGGGAACATTCAACCTTTTAAAACCGGCGCTTTCCGGCTTGCCCTGGATACGAAATCCCCGATCCTTCCGGTTGCAATCAAAGGAACCTATTATGCCATCAATAAGAACAGTCTTCTGATCCATAAGAATTACAGTATCAAATTAGTAGTTTTGGATCCGATCCCCTATATGGAGATTGCACACCTGGACCCGAAGGAGATTGCAACTAAGGTTCATGACCTTATCCAAGTCGAACTCCAGCTGGCGAGTATATAAATAGCGAAATGGCGAAATAACGAAATGGCGAAATAATTATCAATTGTCAATTATCAATTGCCAACCGCCTTATAAAGCGAATTCCGTTCCACCGGATCTCTTTTCGCTTCGAGGATCAATGTTTTCATCTCTGATACCGTCATCCGGGGATTCTGTTCGGATGCCCCGGCCAGGGAATAGATGCGGGTGGTATCGTTGATGGTGCCGTCCATATCATCAACACCGAACGAGAGTGATAATTGGGCAAGCGGTTTTCCGATCATCGGCCAGTAGCCTTTCAGGTGCGGAAAGTTATCGAGGTAGATGCGGGCAACGGCATAGTTCTTCATGTCCTCGATCACAGTAACTTCGCGGATCCCCGATAATTCATTGTTGGCGTTCCTGAATTTCAAGGGAATAAATGCATTGAAGCCTCCATAGCGGTCCTGGGAATCTCGCAGCAGGGTCATGTGTTTGATCCGGTGGCCGTAATTCTCAATATGCCCGTAAAGCATGGTTGCATTCGACGTAATTCCCATCCGGTGAGCCGTTTCATGGATTTCCAGCCAGTTTTCTGATGAAACTTTGGTTGCACAGATATCCTGACGTATCTTTTCATCAAAGATCTCGGCGCCACCGCCCGGTATTGAATCCAACCCTGCAGCCTGAAGGAACTTCAAGCCTTGTTCATAGCTGATCCGGGCCTTTTTGATGATGTATTCAAGTTCAACTGCGGATAAGGCCTTGATATGTATATCGGGCCGCAGGGATCTGATCTTCCGCAGAAGGCTTTCATAATAATATATATCCTTTTCGGGATGAACGGCTCCCGTGATGTGGACTTCCCTCACATTTTCATCCTGACTCCTGACTGTCTCCAGCATCTCCTTCACCGTGAGATCCCATTTTTTCGGACTGAAATGATGTGAATAGGAACAAAACCTGCATTTGTTCACACAGATGTTTGTGGGTTCAATGTGGAAATTCCGGATAAAAAAAACATCGTTTGCATTGAGGCGACCCCTCACTTGCTCAGCAAGCATTGCCAGGAACCCCAGCTCCCCTTTTTCATAAAGGAGGATCCCTTCTTCCGGAAGGATCCGTTCACCTGCAATGACCTTGAATGCGATCTGCTTCAGAGGTGCCGGCAACCTCGACTGGAGAATGAATTGTTCATTGAAAACACTTTCCATCCGGCTATTGTCTGATCATTTTTATAGTGGATACGGATCCGGGAAATGTGATCCGAATAAAATACATACCGGAGGGTAACCCGGGAAAATACAGGGAAACAGGCGATGATCCTACAGGAGTGAGAATACCCGACCAAAGGGTTGTGCCCATGAGATTCAGAACTTCAATTTTTGCTGTCTGTCCGTTCCTTTCGTCAATTTTAACCTGAACCTGATCAGTAAAGGGATTCGGATAAAGTTGAATGTTAAAATTTTTGGAAAGGGCAGGAATACCCAGTGGCAGGCCATCCAGTTTCAGAATCCCGGTACTGTCGGGATCCAGCCAATCTTTTAACCGTACAGTCGAGTCGGCCCCATTTTTATCCCAAGACCAGGAAAATTTCCCAAAGTAATCCGGTGAGTTCAGGTAACTGGAATCGCAGGAAGAATTTCCTCCGGTGAGCGTACCCACGATTCTGCCATGGTTGTCAAACAAAGGTGATCCGGAAGAACCTGGTTCAGTAACGCCATGCCCATTGGGTGTTGCAATCCAGTAAACCCGCCAGTGGCATGGATTGGGATTACCAGAGAAATTAACCGTGACCAGCGGTTGGTCATAGGTGGAAATTTTTTTTAGATCTCCTTCGGGATGATGGATACAGACTCCCGACGGGCTGGTTGTGTCTTTCCGGTTCCATCCGTTGAAATAGACATTGAAGGTATCAGGAATATTCTGGTTCAGCAGAACCAGGCAGAAGTCAGAACCGGTATCACCTGCATTGCCGCCATGTGCCTTGAGGGTGGCGCCGGTCATCGTATTTGAATAGGGTGTAATGACCGGATTCGCGCATGTGGGCGATTCATAACCGAAATAAAAGATCCATTGCTGAAGATCATCAGCAGTAGCTCCGGACAGGCAATGATCTGCTGTAAGGACATAGGGAACATGATTGTTCCGGACATTGTTCAGCAGGGATCCTGTACACCAGTAACTGCTCCCGTTTTTCTTTATCTTGATTCGGGTCACACCTTTGACTTCGTCCTGCCAGGAATCGCCTTCCGGGCATTTTACGTTCACTTCGCAGGTAACCGCCGGGTTTTCAGGATTCCGGTATGCATCAAGAAAACCAACCCCGCGGTATGCATAATCAATGCTGTAGATATGGATCAAAGGAGCAACCTGGGCAACGGAAGGCTGGTAATATTCCAGGGTAAACCGCTCACCGGCGATCAGTTCAGTGGCAAAATAACCACCGGCCATGTTGTTTTTTGATGTAAAAGCCCCAATCACCTGGGTTTTCGAGGGATTATAAAGAAATACCTTTCCCCCTTCGGGTAAGATAAATTTATCAAAATAGGAAGAAAGTGCATGAGCGCCGGGAACCGTAACTGTAACCCTCCAGATACGCCCTCCATCAGGAGCCTGTTCCCATTTCCCGGAAGTTTCAGGACCGATGTCAACGGGAAGAATCACGGCAAAACGATAGGGAGATGGAAACCTTTCATCCTCATTCCGGATCACATTCATATCCGGGCTTTTCACACTGATAACATTATGGTCATCTGACGGTAAGGAATATACGGTACTCACAGGAACCCCACCTGAACTCAGTTGTCCCAGTATGATGCGGGACGGCATAATTGCAAGAAAGACCAAAATTATGACTGAAAGATAACTTGCTTTTTTCAAAATTTCATGGTTAAAAAATTGGTATCGTTTTTTATTTCCTGTAGCTGATCATTTCTTATTCATTATCTCAGGTTCAATTAATCACCGCAATTTTCTTAACGATCCTACCTTCTCCCGAATTAATCACGAGATAATATATGCCTGGGGAAAGTCCGGATAGCGGGATGCTGAAAATTTCACCGGTTATGCGATTCAAGGGAAACACTTTCAGTATGGTTCCTGTTCCATCCAGCAGTGTCATGTTGGTCACAACCATTTCTGTCTTATCAAAATTCACAAAAGCATGGTCACTTGCAGGATTAGGATAAAGTATTACGTCGGTTTTGTTGGATGTTTCATCTACACTCAGTGCAGACCCAATCTCAATATCATCAATCATAAAAATAAACTGGTCATCGGATACACAATTAATCCCGATATAAACGTCCTGGCCGGAATAAGTGGTTAGCGGAAAACTTTGTTTGGTCCATATAGCAGGAGCATCCAGGGGAGTGCTGTTCAGAAGGACAAAATCGGCCGGGTCACTGCCGGTTGTGGAAACACCCACATTATACTTCTCAAGCCCGTAAGAGGCATTATACGTCTGTACCCAAAAACGGATGCTGGCATCACTTCCCATGGTCATTCTGGGCGTGATCAGCCATTTGTTATTTGGATATTGGGGTGAAGAGAAACAGGCGCCAAACTTGAACCCTGAATGTGCCTCCATATATATCGGGGGAGGCACTGCCTGTGACGGATTGAAACAAATGAAGGCCATCGGAACACCGCTGTTTGGGAAACTGACGGAATCAATCCCATAGGTGGTACCACCATTAATATCAAACACTGACCAGGGATTAAAATTCAGCGTAAAATCTGCCAGGCTTTCAAAATCCATCGACATATAAGAAGGGTAACCGGTAACGGTGATGTATCCCACCTTGGTTATCGAATCTGTTCCGCTTCCATCGCTAATCTTAAGTGTTACGTTATAAATCCCCGGCAAGTCATAACGGATGTTTGCAGGATTCTGTAGATTTGCGCCGGAAGGAAATCCTCCCGGGAACGACCAGCTCCAGGAAGTTGGATTCCCTGCTGACTCGTCCGTAAAATTCACCTTCTCTCCTGTTCGTATCGTGGTTTTGTTTGCAATAAAATCGGCCGACAAAAAGGAAGTGGAACTGGTCTTAACCTCAAGGTCATCGATCATAAAAATAAATGCATTGCTTGATACGCACTGAATGGCTATATATACCTTATGATTGTTATATGCAGAAAGCGAATAGGTTTTCTTCGTCCATTTCAGAGGCGCTGTTACTGGCGTTGAACCTGAGATGAGGGTAAAACTGGAAGGGTTGTTGTCGGTAGTGGAAACCAGCACATTAAATTTTTCCAGTCCATATTGATCAGTATAAGATCGTTCCCAGAAGGAAAACTGCCCATCGATGTCTAATTGGATCTGGGGGGAAATGAACCAATCGTTGTTTGGCGCGTTGAGATCTGCAAAGGAGGCACCGAATCTGCTGCCGGAATGAGGCTGAAGTGCTGTATCCGATGCCATAGAAGGGCTGACCAGAGCAGGATTGAAAGCAATGAAAGCCATCGGGGAACCGTTGTTCGGGAAGGTATGATTCTGGATCCCATAGGTGCTGTCGCCATCCATATCCCTTACGGTCCAGGGACTGAAGGTAAGGGAAAAATCGGAGACTGACTCAAAATCCATAGTCAATATGCTTGCAGGCAATGAAGGAGCAAGATTGAAAATTGCGCCCTGGGCAAAAGAATAATTGTGTGTGCCAGGTGTCAAATCATTGAGATAAAAGTAGCCGTCGTCAGTTCCACCTGCTCCCCAGTTAAAATGAAAGAAATCTATACCCGAGTAACCGTCGCAGATGAAAAACTTTTCTTCCGAACCGCCATTATTCCCGTAATATAGCAATGGCCTGCCTGCATCCAGTTCTGCCTTGAGCATGGCCACCCATTGATCTGAAGGATAATCGGCCTTCCATTTCCAGGCGGCAGCCGGACTATACCCAAAATAGTTAAGCAAAGCAGTATCGATCAGGGAAGAAACAGATGCTGAACTGTCCGGCCCATAATTCATCTCCTGTCCGACACCGCAATGGTAGATCAGTGTGGAGACTGCATCATTTGAAGCGGACAAGGTTTGTGGCATATTCAGCCAATCGTAGGTGGTGGCGCTGAAGTTCACATATAAGTTTCCATATGCAGGTAGGTAATAGGTGTGGGAATTGAAACCATGGGGCGGGTAATTGTAGTACTTCATGACCTGGGCCATGGCAACAGCCCCGCTGCCGGCATAAGTATGAAAACAGGGTGCTGAGGATGAAACATCGGGAGGACACTTCTCATTGTAGTAACATCCCTGATCCCAGGAAACAGTGATCATCGGGCTGACTTCTTTCGCATGGTCCGGACCAACCACCTTGGCAAGAGAAACCTGGCCAATAAAAAGAAATAACAGAAAAGATATCAAGCTATTTTTTATACTCATTGAGGAAGAAATAAGAATATTTTCCACAAAGATAACCATTACAGGAAAAATGAAACCCGTCCGGGTAAATTTATCAAATTGTATTACTTTTGAAACGCCATTTTTGACTCTGTCACTATGTGACTTTGTGACTTATCACTCTGTAACTTTATTCTAATCAACAAACTGAACTAACCCTTATGACACAAACTCTTGCCTTAAAGAAAGAACCGCCTGCGCTGCTTCGCTGGCTCGTGCTCATCTTCATCAGTTTAGCCATGTTTGGCAATTACTATATCTACGATAGTATCAGCCCGCTTGCTCTTGCCTTGAAAACGCAACTGAAATTCAGCGATAGTGACCTGGGGTTGTTGCAGGGGATTTATAGTTTTCCGAACATCATTATGGTGCTGATCGGGGGATTAATTATCGACCGCATCGGAACAAAAAAAGCCTCACTGATCTTTGCTTTCTTCGTTTTCCTCGGTGCTTTTATCACGGTATTAAAAGGAGACATCATCCTTATGGCTACCGGGAGGTTGATCTTCGGGCTTGGGGCAGAATCCATGATCGTTGCAATCACAACTGTCATTGCACAATGGTTCAAGGGCAAACAGCTCTCTTTTGCCTTTGGACTGAACCTTACGGTCGCCCGGCTGGGATCCTTTCTTGCCCTGAACTCGGGAACCTGGGGCAAAAGCCTCTATACCCATTGGCAGAATCCCTTATGGATCTCCGTTGGCGCCGGCGTGATCAGCGTGATCACCCTGGCGATCTACTATTTTATCGATTCCTATGCAAAGAATAATTACAACCTCGGAAAACAGGGAGAACAGGACAAAGTGATCCTGTCTGATGTTTTCGCATTTGTAAAACAGCGGTTCATAATCTGCCTGTCGCTATTGCTCCTGGCCTTTTTACTGATCAACTTCATTACGACGACGAAGATCGAGGTGATGCTTCAGATCGTCCTTTACGTCCTGATCGTGGTATTCTCCTTTCTTAATTTCCGGGCTTTCAGCAAATCTTACTGGTTCATCGTCATGCTATGCATCACTTTTTATTCGGCGATGTTTCCGTTCCAGACCTTTGCCATTAAATTTTTTCAGGAAGCGCATCATGTCACACCTGAATATGCAGGCTTCCTTTCCAGCATGCTGACACTGGCCGCGATGATATTCACCCCTTTGTTCGGGTTGTTATCCGACTTCATCGGAAAACGATCCCTGCTGATGATGTTTGGTTCTCTGCTGATAATCCCGGTATACCTGCTGATGGGTTATACGAATATCAACCTGATCATCCCGATGTCGATCATGGGCATTGCCTTCTCATTGGTTCCGGCCATCATGTGGCCTTCCGTTTCACTGGTAACACCTGCATCCAAGCTCGGAACCGCCTACGGATTGATGACCATGATTCAGAATATCGGGTTGTTCGGGTTCAACATCGCGATTGGCTGGGCAAACGATTTTTCCAAAGCCTCTACTGCCCATCCGGAAGGATATCACCTGGGGATGTGGATCTTCAGTACCCTGGGATTTTTCGGTCTGATTTTCGCATTCTTTCTCCGCAGAAATGAGATGGGACCTAATAAATTCGGACTTGAATATGGCACGCATTACAATAAAAGACCGGTTTGATCCGTACTTTCATTTGTGAATAATTTCTATTTCAATGGTCAAATTGAATATTCATTATTCTCATATATTTTTTGAATAATCAGTCTTTGTATGCATATTTCATTGTGACCTACTGTTAATTTTATAATTATGAAGATATTGATCGTTGCAGCAACGAGATTTGAAGTTCGCCCGCTGGCCGATAAGTTTGCTTATGTTCAGAAAGAAGACGATAGCCTGGCGCATTACCAGTTCCGTAACGACAAGGTAGATATCCTCATCACGGGGATGGGGATGACCTCAACTGCTTTTTATCTGGGAAAGCAACTGCCCGGATCCAGTTATGATGTGGTGTTCAATGCAGGGATCTGCGGTTCATATTCCGATTCGCTCCCGGTTGGGAGAGTAGTGAATGTGGCCGAGGAAAGTTTCTGTGAACTCGGAGCTGAAAACAATGACCAGTTTGTTTCCCTGTTCGACCTTGGACTGATGGATCCGGATGATCCACCCTTCCGGTCAGGGAAACTGCTCAACAATTCAACCCCGAAAGGTTCTGTACTACGGCGGTTAGACAGGGTAAGGGGAATCACTGCCAACACCATTCATGGGCATCCTGAAACAATCCGTAAGATCCGTGAACAATTCAACCCCGATGTTGAAAGCATGGAAGGCGCTGCATTTTTTTATGCCTGCCTTACTTCCGGCGTTCCCTTCCACCAGGTCCGATGCATTTCGAACTTCGTGGAAGAGCGCGATAAGTCAAAGTGGGACATCCCCCAAGCACTGGCGAACCTGAATAAAACATTGTTTGATATTATAAAAGAACAAATAGCGAAATAGCGAAATGGCGAAATGGCGAAAATGTGAGATGTGAGAGGTGAGAATTGAGTGGTAAGAGGTTAGAGGAGATATAGCTTAAATCCAATATCCGGAATATCGAGAATCGAAAATCAAAAAATTCAATCGTAAATCGTAAATCGTAAATCGTACTTCGTACTTTGTAAATAATGGGAACTGTCATCAAACTTGGTTTTTCTCCCTGCCCAAACGACACCTTCATCTTCGCTGCGATGTTGAAAGGCATGATCGATACGGAAGGGCTGGAATTCAATTACCGGATGGAAGATGTGGAAAGCCTGAACCAACTGGCTATGGCTGAAGGATTGGATATGATCAAAGTGAGTTATCATGCGTTTCTTCATCTCTCCCCTGTATACCGGTTGCTTGACTCCGGAAGCGCATTGGGTTTTGGAAACGGCCCTCTGCTCATCAGCAAAAAAAAGTATTCTATCGGTGACCTGGATAATCTAACAGTAGCCATACCGGGAGAATATACCACTGCTAATCTCCTTCTGAAACTTATAGCACCACGAATCCATCGAAAAAAAATCCTGGTTTTTAATGAGATCGAGGATGCCATTCTTAAGGACGAAGTGGATGCCGGTGTGATCATCCATGAGAGCCGCTTCACTTATGAAAGAAAAGGCATGCAGAAGATTACCGATCTGGGAGAAGAATATGAAAACATGACTCATTGCCCGATCCCGCTGGGCGGGATCATTGCACAAAAAAAGTTGGGAATAAAAACGCTTGACAAGTTGAACCGGGTCATGCACAGGAGTGTGGCTTATGCCATGGAAAACCCCGGTTCAGTGATGAATTTTGTGCGCTGTAATGCACAGGAGATGGAAGATGAAGTGATGCTTAAACACATCCATCTTTACGTGAACAACTATACGCTTGACCTGGGGCCGGATGGAAGAAAAGCAATTACACGGCTGTTTGAACTGGCGCTGGATAGCGAGATAATCCAGCCGTGACGCGTCACGCGTCACTTGTTACGAAATCTTCGACTTATGTACCCATCAAACCTAACTATTGAATCTATCGGAAATGCATTCCGCCTGGCGCTTGCCAACGGATTTATCCGGGAAGAAGATACACTGGTCATGTTCCATGATCTCTCCTTCCTGCAGGAACGTATTCATCACCTGAACTCCGTTTTTCCTGCCCGTACCCTTCATGCTGTTGCCATGAAAGCCAACCCGCTGATCCGGATCCTTGAATTTATACATCAGCTTGGGGCCGGGGCTGAAGTCGCCTCCCTGGCAGAGTTAAAAATGGCCTTAAAAGCAGGTTATCCTGCTGAAAAAATTGTATTCGATTCGCCGGTCAAAACCTGGCAGGACCTGAAGTTTGCCCTGACTGCAGGAGTTCATATCAACATTGATTCATTTGCAGAACTGGAACGTGTATCAACATTAAAACAAACGATCGATTCCGGCAGTACCATCGGTATCCGAATCAACCCCCAGATTGGAGTCGGTACCATCCTTGAATCGAGTGTCGCTGGTGAATACTCAAAATTCGGGATTCCAATAAAGACGGGAAAAAAAGAACTCGTGGATGCATTTCTCACCTATCCATGGATAACCGGGGTTCACTTGCATGTTGGTTCGCAGGGATGTTCGAAGGAACTGCTGCTCAGCGGAATTGGCGTACTTTACTATTTCGTCAACGAGATCAATGAAAAACGAAAAGCAACCGGCCAGCAACCCATTTCCATCTTCGATATAGGCGGTGGACTTCCTGTTTCCTATAGGAGTGATCAGATCCCTGTTTCGATGGAAGATTATGCCAGAGCAATTGCGGTCAAATACCCATCACTTTTCACTTCTCATTTTTCACTTCTCACTGAATTTGGCCGCTGGGTGCATACCAATGCCGGGTGGACCGTAAGCCGTGTGGAATATGTGAAACGGGATTCCGGGATCAATACTGCCATGATCCATGCCGGTGCAGACCTTTTTCTCAGGGAATGCCTGAATCCGAAGAGTTGGCAGCATGAATACAGCGTTTTTGATAAAACCGGGAACCTGAAATCCGGTAAGGACATGAACCCTTATAACCTGGCAGGTCCGCTCTGCTTTTCCGGTGACATCCTTGCCCGTAACATAGCATTACCTGTGATAGAAGAAGGAGATTACCTGGTCATCCATGATACCGGTGGCTATACGCTCAGCATGTGGTCGAGATACAACAGCCGTCAAACCCCAAGGATCATTGGTTATGCGGGTGAAGTGTTTGAGATTCTAAAAGAACGGGAGAGTTTTGAGGAGTTGGAGGGGTTCTGGACGTAGTCACAAAGTCCTTTAGATTTGTCAGATTTATTTTTAATGAGTAAAATTGATAAAAAACCCGGCACTATGATCATCGTAACAGGTTCAGCAGGATTCATCGGAAGTTGCTTAGTCAGTAAACTGAACAACAAAGGAATAAAAGACATTGTCCTGGTAGATGATTTTTCAGATGAGATCAAAAACAGGAACATCCGGAATAAATCCTACCTGGAAAAGGTTGATCGGAAGGTGTTTTTTGAATGGCTGAAACAGAATCATTCAAAGGTGGAGTTCGTCTTCCATATCGGGGCACGTACCGATACAACCGAATTCAACATGGTCATCTTCGATGAACTGAACCTGAACTATACCAAAACGATGTGGAAAGCTTGTTCGGAATATGGCATTCCCCTGATTTATGCTTCTTCTGCTGCCACTTACGGAGACGGGAAACTGGGTTATGACGATAATCATGACATGATTCCCATGCTTCAACCGCTGAACCCTTATGGTGTCTCCAAAAATGAATTCGACAAATGGGCATTGAAGCAGGACAATCAACCTCCCTTCTGGTTCGGACTGAAATTTTTTAATGTTTTCGGTCCGAATGAATATCATAAGAGAAGAATGGCCTCGGTGGTGTTTCATGCGTTTAACCAGGCAGTCAAGCGGTCAAGCGGACCAGCGGATGGGGTGGTAAGGTTGTTTCGGTCGCATAATCCGGCTTATCCTGATGGCGGGCAGTTGCGTGATTTTATTTATGTAAAGGATGTGATAGATGTGATTTGGTTCATGATGAACCATAATCAAGACTCCGGTATTTACAACCTCGGAACCGGGAAAGCACGCACCTTCTTTGATCTTGCCAATGCGGTTTTTTCTGCTCTCAACCTGCCTCCTTCAATTGAATTTATTGATACCCCGGCCGACATACGCGACAAATACCAGTATTTTACAGAAGCAAAAATGGAAAAGCTCCGTTCCATAGGATATTCCAAACAATTTTACAGCCTTGAAACGGCTGTCGAGGAGTATGTTCAAGGTTATCTTGTGGATAGTACCTATTATTAATTTCTGGGTTTCTTCCGATTATAAAATCCATTGCATTTTCTTTAATTCTGGCATGCTTTTCATCTGATTTTCTAAAAGTTAAAATTTTTTTTTGTGGATTCAGAATAATAATTAATTATCTTTGGATATCGGTTAGATCTACTTCCATATACAATCTGTTTATTTTTAACTGCGCGCAAGACAGCTCAATGGAATGAGCGTTTTGTTTTGTATTATCAGGATCATCATTTAAATGGCCACTCTGATTAATAATGTGTTACATTTTATTAACCTCATTTTTTAATTTTGAAAAAAGGAGAGTTTTAATCTTTTTAATGCATGGAATCAGATCAATATATACTCGAGTCTATTATTCATCAAATAATGATTAAAGACAAAAATTATGAAAAAAATTCTTCTTTTTTTAGTCGCATTGCTGGTTACATCGTCTGTAATCGGACAGGTTTCCGCTTACACCTTTTCCCAGTCGTCGGGATCATTTATTCCAATTGCTGGAGGAACAGTTCTTGGCACGGGAACCATCGATGACAATGTTTACAATGCCAACAATATTGGATTCTCTTTTTATTTCAATGGTACCTATTACACACAATTCAGTGTTAATGTAAATGGATGGATTTGTATGGGTGCAACTGCAGTAAGCAGTTATACTCCTATCAGCACCGGCACCTCCAATAATGTGATTTCTGCTGTTGGACGGGACATTCAGGGAATAGCTACCGGGGAACTACGTTACCAGGTTTTAGGAACAACTCCAAACCAGACACTGGTTATTCAATGGCTACATTTTTCAAAGTACGGGTCTACCGGAACCGGGGATGACTGGAACTTCCAGATCCGGCTGAATGAAACCAGCAATACCATTAATATTGTGTATGGTGCTTTTACTGTCAACGCTACCAGTACTACTGTCCAAGTCGGTTTACGGGGTGCTTCCAACGCTGATTATAACAACCGTAACACGACCACCGACTGGGCTGCAACTACAGCTGGTACAATCAATTCTGCTTCCTGTAATTTGTCTAACACGGTATACCCGGCTTCAGGGCAGACTTTCACTTATACTTCTCCTCCACCTCCTCCCAACATTGTATATATGCCATTGATGAATACTGCATCATTAAATGTACGAACGCTCACGGCCACTATTACTTCTCTATCAGGAATTCCAACTTCAGGTATTGGGTTACCTGTTCTTTACTGGAAAAAAAATGCAGGCACCTATAGCAGTGCACAGGGCGTTTCAATCGGCTCGAATAATTATAACTTTACTTTTGGAGCAGGTGTAGTTGCAGGTGATGTCATCTCCTATTATATTTGTGCCCAGGATATGGCCGGAACACCAAATGTTGCATGCGCACCTTCAGCCGGTGCAGCCGGACTGACTTACAATCCGCCTGCAGCCGGGACACCACCCACCACACCCAGCAGTTACACTATCCTTGCCGGCACTCTTTGTGGAACATTCAATGTTGGGGTAGGTCAGACTTATACAACATTAACTGCAGCAATAACCGCTCTGAATAATTCAGAAATAACCTGTCCGGTAACCTTTATACTCACGGATGCTACCTATAGCGCCTCTGAATCATTTCCCATCATACTTAATAATGTTGCAGGATCGAATGCAACCAATACCATTACAATTAAACCGGGTGCAGGTGTTTCACCAACAATCTCGGGAACTTCCGCTAATGGTATCTTTGTCTTATGGGGTACACAGTATTTAACTATTGATGGATCAAACAGCAGTGGCGTCGACCGAAGCCTGACTTTCCAGCAAACAAACACAATTTCAGGCACTTATTGCTTTGGTATGTTTAATAACGGTATAGTCGGAGCATCCAACTGCACCATCAAAAACTGCAAGTTCCTTGCAAGCACCCAGGTGACCAATACGACTTATGCTTTCATCTTCAATGCTTTAGGTGGCGGGTACACCAACGATATTGTTCAAAATAACCAGATCTACAGTGCCTATGAAGGGATGCAATTTGCCGGTGTTGCCGGGAACCCTGTGTCAAATTGCCAGGTTATCAACAACACTATCGGTTCAACAGTTGATGCAACTGCGCTTGATAAATACGGTATTTTTATGACCCAGGCAAATAACTGTCTTGTAGCTAACAATGAAATCATGGGCGGACCTTCAGGAAACACCAATTTTTCACAGGTTGGCCTCTATATGAGCACAGGTATTACCAATGCCAAGATCCGAGCCAACAAGATCCATGACTGGTTTTATTCTACATTGACCGGTGGCTGGGGTAATTGGGGAATTTACTATGCTGGTGACGCTAGTACTGTCAATGAAATTTCCAATAATTTGATTTATAACATTAAGGCTGACAGTTATACGTCAGGATTGAGTGTGGATAATCTTTATGGGGTCTATATTACAACAGGTGGTAATATCAAGTTTTATCATAATTCGATCAACATGCAGGGGAGTGTTACTTCCTCCACTTATGTCAATGCTACGGCCTGTCTTGCAATAAACAGCGGGGTTACTTTGATGGATGTAGAGAATAATATCTTCAAGAATTCTTTACTTCCAATTTCTGGCGCACCAGCATCTTTTACTTATGATATTCAGTGCGGAGGAACAGCTTCAACTTTTTCAAATCTCAATTACAACGATTACTGGGATGATGGCAATGGTCCGAACATCGGGTATCTAGGCGGAACACAATATGCCACTCTTGCTGCATGGAAAACAGCTACCAGCATGGAAGCCAACGGAATCAATGTGAATCCGTTATTTACATCTGCAACTAACCTGGTACCGACCACAACATTAATGAATAATGCTGGAATTTATATCCAATTGGTACCCACAGACTATGCAGGCACTGTCCGTAGTAATCCTCCCGATATTGGCGCTTATGAATATGCAGCCGATCCGCTGGTAAATACGACTGCTGCAACTGCAATTTCCACAACTACTGCAACACTCAACGGAACTATCAATGCCAATACGTTAATCGTGAACAGCTTCTTCGATTACGGTCTGACCACTGCCTATGGCAGTACTGTTGCAGGCGTGCCTGCCTCTGTTTCCGGTACTACCCTTACAACCATTTCCGCAGCTATTTCCGGTTTAACCCTAAGCACACTCTATCATTTCAGAGCAAGAGGTGTTACAACCCTGGGTGTTACAATGGTTGGACCTGACCTTACTTTTACTACTGCTACACCTACTATTCCTCCGACTGTCGTTACTACTGTTGCAACCGGGGTCACCGCAACCACAGCTACCTTAAATGGAACAGTGAATGCAAATACTTTATCCACGACAACATCATTTGATTATGGACTGACTATAACTTACGGAACCAGTATTCCGGGTATACCACTAACAGTTATAGGTAACACGGCTACACCTGTACTCGCAAATCTCACCGGTTTGATTCCCGGTACAACATATCATTACAGGATAAATGGGGTTAGTGCAAGCGGAACATCAAATGGAAATGATATGACCTTTACAACGCTGGCCCTTGCTCCAACTTTAATTACTTATCCGGCAACCGCTATTAACACGACCATTGCCACATTGAATGGCCTTGTAACTGCCAATGGTTCCTCTACAACTGTCTGGTTTGATTATGGTCCAAACGTTGCCTATGGAACAACTGTTGCCGCAACTCCGGCAACGGTGACCGGTAACATAGGCACTGCAGTTTCTGCAAGTCTTACAGGCCTGACAAACGGTGCCACTTATCATTACAGGGTAAGAGGGACTAATGCCATCGGAACTACAAATGGAAATGATGTGACCTTCGTTACAGGTTGCTTTGTGGCCGGACCTGCCGGACCAATCACAGGACCGACACAGGTATGCCAGGGCGGATGCGGGTATGTCTACTCCGTCGTTCCCATTGCCAATGCATCAGGATATAACTGGACAGTACCCATTGGTGGTACTATCACTGCAGGAGCCAATACCAATACGATTACCGTTTGTTATTCTGCCAACGCATCGCCGGGTTATATATTCGTATACGGAACCGCTTCATGTGGTAATGGCGCTCCTTCACAGCTTGCCATTGCCATGAATCCTCCTGCAGCACCAACCCTTTCCGGCCCTGCTTCTGCTTGCGTGAACAGCACCGGGAATGTGTATACCACTCAAACAAATATGAGCAATTATGTATGGACCGTTTCTGCAGGTGGAACCATCACGGCCGGCGGTACCTCGACCAGCAACACTGTTACAGTAAAATGGATTACAGCTGGTGCACAAACCGTCAGCGTGAACTACAACACTGCTGCAGGTTGCCCGGCCCTTACTCCTACCGTTTACAATGTTACCGTCTATGCATTACCACTTCCGATCATTGCCGGACCCAACCCTGCCTGTAGTAACTACCCGGGTCTTGTTTATACCACACAACCCAATATGACAGGTTATACCTGGACTATTTCTGCTGGCGGTACCTTTAGCGGGCAAGGTACCAACGCTATCACCGTGACCTGGAATACCACAGGTGCACAGAATCTTTCCGTTAACTACACCAATGCCAACGGTTGTACCGCTGCTGCACCGGTTGTTTACCCGGTTACCGTCAACAGCGGCGCTGCTCCTATCATCACAGGATCCACCACGGTGTGTGTCAATTCCGGTTATTACAACTATACTACCGAAGCCGGTATGACCGCTTATACCTGGACCATTTCTCCGGGTGGGGTCATCAACTTTGGAGGCGGTACCAATGTCATCACCGTTTCATGGGTGGCTACCGGAGCTCAGTGGGTGAAGGTCAACTATACCAATACTTTCGGATGCCAGGCTTACAACCCAACCCAGCTGAACATCACGGTTAACCCGCTTCCGGGTCCTGCCGGTTCCATCACCGGGACGGCTACCGTTTGCGGAGGAGCTACCGGCGTAGCATATTCTGTTGCTGCCGTAGCAGGAGCTTCTAATTATGTATGGAGTCTCCCGGCCGGTGCTTCCATCGCTTCCGGCGCCAATACCAACTTCATCACCGTGAACTTTGCAACCAATGCATCCAGCGGTAATATCACCGTTTATGGCAACAACATCTGCGGTAACGGTGCTGCTTCACCTCCGTTTGCTGTTACTGTCAATCCAATACCTGCAGCCGCCGGCAACATCACCGGTCCGGCCTCTGTATGCCAGTGTGATGCAGCTGTGGTTTATATGGTTCCTGCTATCGCAGGTGCCACCAGTTATATCTGGACAGTTCCTGCCGGAGCTACCATCGTGAGCGGTGCCAATACCAACTCCATCACCGTTGATTTCTGCCCTGCTGCTGTTTCAGGAAACATTACCGTTCTCGGAACCAACTCCTGCGGAAACGGCACAGTTTCTCCGAACTTCGCAGTGACCGTTCATCCCATTCCCGCAGCCCCCGTGGTCACCAATACAGGATATATCCTATACAGCAGTGCTCCCACCGGGAACCAATGGTATTTCGAAGGAACCCTCATCCAAGGGGCTACTGCCCAGACCTATGACGCTACCCTGACCGGGACCGGCTATTACTGGTCGGTGGTTACCCTCAACGGTTGTTCTTCCGATACCTCGAACCATAAACTGGTCATCACTACCGGCATTGATTCGCATTCATCATCGACGATCAATATTTATCCGGTTCCCAACGACGGACGGTTTAATGTTTTCATCACCACTGCTTCCAGTGAATCTTTCTCCATCAGTATTTATAACAGCCTTGGAGTGAAGATCTATGAAGAAACGAAGGTAAATGTGAACGGTTCGCTTCAGAAGGTGATCGACCTGAGGCCTGTGCCAAACGGCGTTTACACTGTGATCTTTGAAAACAGCCAGAATCAGGTGGTTAAGAAGATCATTGTGAACAAATAGCCATTAGTCATTAGCTATTGGCCATTAGGGAAGAGTGATATAATTTTTCAATTTTCATTCTTCACTCTTCATTAAAAAAAGCTGCATCAGAAACGATGCGGCTTTTTTTGCACATATTTTATCCATTTTAATTGTTTATCAATCGTTTTCTATGAATAATTATCTATTAATATTTTTAAATTTTGATTTTCTTATTATATTTGGCATACTCATTTCTACAAGAAATGATATATGATTCTTTAAATATTAATTAAAAAAAAACATTATGAGAACACAATCTACCTTTTTGTTAATTGGAAGAAGAGCGATGACCTTCCTCCTTGCCCTTATTAGTTCAGGTATTCTGGCACAAGGCGTGCCGGAATATATGTACTTCAAATTTGATGCTGCAGGCAACCAGCAGAATTATGCCAGCGCACCGGTAGGGACAAACCCTGCGGTCCTTAATGGTCTGACAATAGGCGGTACCGGTCAGTTCAATACTGCTTTGCAGGGTAATGGGGTTGCGAATAACAATCTTAATACAGGTTGGGCGACTTCTTTACCAAGTACCGGATGGACGATTTCTTTTTGGCTTATTGGTAATTCAGACGCTAGCGGATCTGCCAAATATTTATTTGGAGATGCTAGTGCAGCATCGTTCAGGTGTTTTAGCGACGGAGTCGCTTTGCAACACAATCTTATGATCCGGGGCGGAGGTTTAACTGATCTCACAGTAACGGGGGTTGACCCTGGCCCAATGGTAGTTACCCTTGTTTATACCGGCACCTCCATTAAATATTTTAAGAATGGAGTTCTTGCAGGAACAGCATCACAGCCAACAGTTACAATTAGCGGTACAGGCCCGTTTCTTGTCGGCGCGTATTCGACCAATGCGGGTATGATTGCCGGCGCATTAATGGATGAATTCAGGATGTATAACAGGGCTCTTTCTGACGCTGAAGTTGGAAGTACCTGGAACCAGCAATTACCACTCGGAGGGCCACCGGTTGTTGTAACCATTGCAGCCACGGGTGTTACTGGAAATTCGGCCTCGCTGAACGGAACTGTTAATGCTAACGGTGCATCTACTACTGTAACATTTGATTATGGTTTAACCAATACTTATGGGACAACGGTTCCTGGTGTACCCGGGACAGTCAATGGAAACACTGTTACACCGGTAACTGCCGCAATTACGGGGTTAACATATAATACAACCTACCATTACAGGGTAAATGGTGTAAATACCTATGGAACTACCAACGGAGGTGATCTGACCTTTACTACCATTGGACCTCCGCCGACTATAGTTACCACAGCCGCCACAAGCATTACCGGGAATAGTGCTACATTGAATGGTACTGTTAACGCAAACAATGCTTCCACTACCATAACGTTCGATTATGGTTTGAATACTTCATATGGAACAACGGTCGCAGGTATACCACCTACCATTACAGGCAATACGGTCACTCAGGCTTATGCCGCTATTGCCGGGTTAACTCCCAACACCACCTACCATTACCGGATCAAAGGTGCCAGTGCAAATGGGACAACCAACGGGAATGATCTGACCTTCACCACAACAGGTCCGCCTCCTACAGTTGTAACGATTGCCGCAACCTCTATAACCGGCACATCCGCCACCCTGAACGGAACCGTCAATGCGAATAACGTTACGTCAACTGTATCATTCGAATATGGCCTTACCATTGCTTATGGCACAATCGTATCAGGTGTTCCTGCAACTGTCACAGGAAATACTGTAACCCCAGTGTCTGCCGCACTCACCAGCCTTTTACCGGGTAATACCTATCATTTCAGAGTTACCAGTACCAATTTAAACGGAACATCAAATGGAAATGATATGTCATTCAGTACACCTGCGCTTGCTCCTACTTTAATAACCTATCCGGCAACCGCTATTAACACGACCATTGCCACATTGAATGGCCTTGTAACTGCCAATGGTTCCTCTACAACTGTCTGGTTTGATTATGGTCCAAACGTTGCCTATGGACCAACTG
>Ga0224524_1000233_pt1 | contig 24445 bp, 18 predicted proteins | sample CFST75metaG_FD_179895 | JGI IMG/M metagenome (GOLD analysis project Ga0224524, IMG submission 179895) | Peat soil microbial communities from Stordalen Mire, Sweden - C.F.S.T75 | ecosystem: Environmental > Terrestrial > Soil > Wetlands > Peat | place: Sweden: Norrbotten County, Stordalen Mire... | reverse complement strand
TTCTCCTGTTGAAGAAAACATTCCAAAATCCGCAACTGAATCCTTTGAAAGTATAACCCCTGAGATGATCAGTTTCGAAGCTTGCGGGAGTGAAGATATAGCAGTGATCAGTTATACCTCGGGGACTACGGGATTCTCAAAAGGTGTTGTGTTACAGCATAAGAGTCTTCTCGGCAACATCCTCTATGCGCACCGGAATATGCCGTTGAATCCCCAAAACCGGATCCTTTCATTTCTTCCTTTGGCGCATACCTACGGATGTGCATTCGAATTTCTCTTCCCGTTTACGCTCGGGTGTGATATCACATTCCTGACGAAGACCCCTTCTCCAAAGATCATCATGCAGGCCTTCCAGGAAATCCGGCCGGAACTTATCCTCTCAGTGCCACTAGTGATTGAAAAGATCTACAAGTCGCAGCTGATCCCTGTATTGCGAAAACCTGCAATCAAGATCTTATCGCATATTCCCTTATTAAATCAACTGATATTCCGGAAGATCCGGGGAAAAATGATAAATGTATTCGGAGGTAACTTCAGGGAACTGGTCATTGGTGGTGCTCCGTTCAATAGCCAGGCGGAACGGTTTTTCCGGAAGATCCGGTTTCCTTTTACCGTCGGCTATGGCATGACCGAATGCGGCCCGCTGATCTCCTATGCTTCCTGGGAAACAACACAACTGGGCGCTTCAGGACGGGTGGTGGATGAACTGGAGATCCGGATTGATTCTCCTGAACCCCGGAAAATTGCAGGTGAGATCCTCGTCAGGGGGAATCATGTGATGCTGGGATATTATAAAAATGAGGAAGCAACCCGTGCAGTACTTGAAAAAGACGGATGGTTGCATACCGGCGATCTGGGCATAATCGATACAAAAGAAAACATTCATATCAGGGGCCGCAACAAAAGTATGATCCTCGGTCCTTCGGGTAAAAACATCTATCCAGAAGAAATCGAATCCATTCTGAATAACCGATTTCTCGTTATGGAATCACTGATCATCGAACGTGAACAATCTTTGATCGCATTGATCTTCCCTGACGCTGATGCAATGGATAGAGCAGGAGTTACAAAAGAAAAACTGCCGGAAATATTCAAAGGGTATATACATGACCTGAAACATCGTTTGCCCAAATACATCCACATCACCGGTTTTGAGATTGCAGAATCTGAATTCGAGAAAACCCCCAAGAGAAGTATAAAGCGGTTTTTGTATAAGTAATTCTGCCATAACCGCAATTTACCTGAAAAACATCCTATCAATCATTCTATCCCGGGAAACCCGATAAATCCGTTGACATTTATTAACGGAAGTTGAGGTTAGAGGGAAGTTTTTCTCCCATGTGATTTGTCGTAACTTTGCATGAAAATTGACACTGGTGCCAACTGTTAAAGAAATATATCCGGTAGAAGGAATGTCATGCGCCTCCTGCGCACTGAGCATACAAACGATACTTTCGGCCCAGAAGGGCGTAAAGTCGGCGGTGGTGAACCTTGCCATGGAACAGGTTGTGATAGAATATGAACCTCAGCTTATCAGTCCTGCCCGCATGAGTGAAGTTGTCGATGGAATTGGCTATAAGCTTATCACCGATAGATCTATTGGTGACGGCGATCAGGAGGCTTCCCGGAACAGAAGATTAAAGCGACTGAAGTTCAATACTCTCATGTCGGTGGCTTTCTCCATCCCGGTTGTTCTGATTTCGATGGTCTTTCACCAAATCCAATATTCCCACTGGATCATGTTATTCCTCGCAATTCCGGTGCTGGCGATCTTCGGTAGGGAGTTTTTCATCATTGCGTGGAAAAGGGCTCTGCATTTTTCCTCCAATATGGACACGCTGGTCGCCCTGGGAACAGGTACAGCTTTTCTCTACAGTACTTTTAATACGGTCTTTCCTGAATTTTTGCAGTCGCAGGGGTTCGAACCCCATGTGTATTTTGAAGCTTCTGTGGTGATTATCTCGTTCATCCTTATGGGAAGATATTTTGAAGAAAGAGCCAAACAGCGGACTACAGGCGCCATCCGGAAATTGATTGGGCTGGGGGTAAAGACTGCGAGGGTGATCCGGAATGGTATTGAAAAAGAAATGCTGATCTCAAAAATCATTGTGGGTGACACGCTGGTAATCCGTCCCGGGGAAAAGATCCCCACCGACGGGAAAGTGACAGAAGGAGATTCATTCATCGACGAAAGCATGATCACAGGTGAATCGGTCCCTGTGCAAAAGAAGGCCGGTGATTTTGTGATCGGTGCTACCATCAACCAAACCGGGAGCCTGAAAATATCGGCTGAAAAAGTGGGCAGTGAAACCATGCTGGCGCAGATCATTAAACTTGTCCAGGAAGCTCAGGGTAGCAAGGCGCCGGTACAAAGGCTGGTGGACAAGATTGCAGCTGTTTTTGTTCCGGTCGTAATCGGGATTGCCATCTTAACCTTTATCACCTGGTCGATCTGGCATCCTGCATCCGGAAACCCCATCGCCCTCATCTGTGCCATCGCCGTTTTGGTCATCGCCTGTCCCTGTGCCCTTGGGCTGGCCACGCCCACAGCCCTGATGGTAGGATTGGGAAAAGCCGCAGAACATGGCATCCTGATCCGCGATGCAGAAAGCCTGGAAACTGCCTGCAGAATTGATACGATCGTACTTGACAAGACAGGAACCATCACCGTTGGAAAACCCACGGTAGCTGAGATCGTTTGGGATGAAAATAACATAGATCATTCCATGGTCGAAGATGCAATTGTATCTATCGAATCACGTTCAGAACACCCATTTGCAGCAGCGCTGGTCAACCATATGAAAAAATCCGGGTTCAGTCCCGTTGAAATTGTTGGTTTTGAAAGCACAACAGGGAAGGGCGTTTCCGCCTTTGTCGGGGGTGACGTCTACCATATCGGAAGCAAAAGCTATATCCTCGAAAACAACGGACAGTTCACAAAAACCTTTCTGGAAAAGGATGCTGAATTACGAAAACAGGCACAATCACTGATCTATGTGACCAAAAACCGGAACGTTGTTGCTCTTTTTTCGGTAACCGATACGATTAAACCTTCCTCCGCATCTGCAGTAGCTGAATTAAAGAACATGGGCATCGAAATACATATGCTGAGCGGGGATACGGTTGCGATCACCTCACACATGGCGGCTAAAGCAGGGATCGATCATTTTAAAGGAGCGGTCACTCCCGAAGGGAAATCGGATTATGTCAGGCAGTTGAAAGATAAGAAAAGGCATGTTGCCATGGTGGGAGATGGAATCAACGACTCGCCTGCACTGGCCCTGGCAGATATCGGTATCGCCCTGGGAACCGGTACCGACATTGCCATGGAAAGCGCCCAAATCACCCTGATCGGGGGTGACCTTGAAAAGATAATTTACGCAATACGGCTTTCCAGGAAAACCGTTAAGACTATCCATCAGAATCTTTTCTGGGCTTTCTTTTACAATGTCATCAGCATTCCTGTTGCAGCTGGTATTCTTTACCCGTTTACCGGATTTCTTCTCAACCCGATGATCGCGGGAGCAGGAATGGCGCTCAGTTCCGTTTCCGTTGTCACCAATAGCCTGCGACTGAAACGGGCTAAAATCTGATCAATAATTCAATGATTACAGATAGTATGAACAGGAAATTTTTTGCTTCCATCCGTTTTTTACTTTTCCAAATGCTATTCCTGGGCTTTATCGGGTGTTCGGTATTGAAAATAGAACGTCCACCTGAATCCTACGAGGAAATTAAAGTACAGCCACCGGTTTCTTACCTCAGTATCCCTTTTGAAGCAGATCTGAAAAAAATGGAGCAACTGGTTAACCAGCAATTCCGCGGACTTATTTATGCTGATACCAGTTTCGATGACAATGATCATGACAACCTTATGGTCAAAGCCTGGAAGATGGCAGATATCAAGCTTGTCATGGATGGGAACCAGATTTTCTATCAGGTACCCCTAAGCGTCTGGATTAAGAAGAAATTTGTCATCGGGGCCTTTGGAATAGGTATTTCCGATTCCCGGGAAGTTACCGGCAGTGTAATTCTGAAATTCCGGACCCGGATTGCAATCCGGAAAGATTGGACCATTTCTGCCCTGACTTTTTCTGATGGTTATGAATGGGTGACTACTCCTGTGCTTCAGCTGGCAGGAGGCATCACCATCCCGCTGCCCTTTATCTCCGACCTCCTCCTGGAAGCAAACCAGAAGGATATCAATACCAAGATCGATAAGGCATTCCAATCCGCTTTCGACCTGAAATCCTATTTCACCCCAATTTGGAGAACGATTCAGGTGCCCATAAAACTTTCAGATGAATATCCTTTTTGGGCGAAGATCACACCGCTGGAAATCAGTACGGTTCCTCTACAGAGTTCGTCATCCATCATCCATCATACAATCGGGATCAAGGCCTATACCGAACTCTTTTATGGCGATGAACCTACCTACCAGGTCAATGAAAATCTTCCCGACCTGAAAATCACCAGTCGTCTCGACAACGATTTCAACATTAGTCTCGGCCTCGATGTTCCCTTTATCCATATCAATGAGATTGCCAAACAACAACTGGGTGGATTTCAATACCGTCAGGGGAAATACCTCGTCGGGGTTAAAGACATCTTTCTCTTCGGAAGTGGAGATAAAATCGTGGTTGCTCTGAATATAGAAGGCACCATTAAGGGAACCATCTACCTTTCCGGGAAACCTTATTATGACAGGGAAACATCTTCATTGAAAGTAAAAGACCTTGATTTTGACATTCGCACAAAAAATGTACTGATCCGTTCAGCTTCCTGGATTTTCCATCAGAACCTCCTGCAAAACCTCGAACAAAAGCTATCATTTGTCATCGGTGACCAGCTTCAGTCTGCACAAAACCAGCTTCAATCATATCTCGATGGGAATAGAAAGGTTAAATATTTTGGAATATCGGGAACCATTGCTAAACCGGAGATCGGCGACATCCTGATCACCAGGCAATCGGTTAAAGCCATGATCATCTTTACCGGGAAAATCAAGATCGCTCTGGAAACTGAATAAAGTACGAAGTACGATTTACGAAGTACGAATTAATTTTTTAATCTACGATTTACGATTTTTTTTTCGCGACCTTGGCGTCTTCCCGCCTATGCGGTGAAAAAACATTCATTAAAAAGTTTCTCGCAGATTTTCGCAGAATCAAAACTTCAACGGTACCTGGACCCCTGCCTGCAGAAAGAAGGAAGGCTGTGCTTCCGGTGCTGCTATATTAATCTTTGGGAATACTGCTTTATTATTTTTTTGTAAAGAATTCCTCTCGAAATGGATATAAAAATCCGTCCAGCGGAGTTGCGATATTCCCAATCCAAGGAAGACATTCAATGCGTGACCTGATATTTTTGTCTCGTAACTGATCCGAATAGTCGGGTAGATTGTGATCGCATAATCAAATTGAGTGACTGTTTTTTTTGTTGTTTCCCAGGAAGGATAATAGGAATCAACTTTGACCACATACGAATAGATTGCTTTTCGATAACACAATACCGAGGTATTAAAACCAAATGAAAACGTAAACTTCTTGAATTTATACCCGAACATAATTGGGATTTCAACATCGTGATTGAAAGAATTGTATTTAAACACGCCGGTTATATAAGGGATCGGCTGTGCACCATTGGATTTTATTACCGAATCAATATCCCTCCTGTAAATATCTTTCCTTAGATAATAGATCAATCCTGTTGTGAAATTCCAGTGACAGGATAGCCTCACCGATAGAAGAATTCCTCCATCAATTGCATAGGCAGGCATCCGGGTGAACCTGTCGTACCGGTTGTCCATGTAAGGATTTCCTGTTTTGTAGGAATCCGGACTGATATACCCTGATTTTACAAAATCTTTGTAAGCTGCGCCGGCTTCAAACGAAAACCGGCATTTCTTCTCGAAATGTTTAATGGTATCCTGGCTGAATGATGGGAAGGCCACAATGACTATAAGAATCAGAATACAGGTTTTTTTATCATTTTCTTGTACCTGTAACTGATTTATCAATATAAAAAACCAGATGTGCCCATGAAATGGTAAATCGCAATTGATTTACTGATTCGAATTCTCCGAAAGAGGAACTACCATTACCATTGTATAACCGGATTGAACCATCTTCGAAAAGAGTAAATTCATCCGACAATCCTGACGAATAAGTGACAAGTATCGATTGTAGATCCGACCCCTTTGAAATTGTGCCGTCCATGGTATAGGTCGTGTCAGTGGTTATTCCACCTGCAAAGGATTCCTAATGGATTGAAAAAGAGAAATCCCCCAGATACTTTTTCCGGTAATCCAAAAGTGGTTTCTTGCATCCGGCGAAAGATAAAACACATAAAACGAAGATCACCGTTGTAAATATTTTCACGGCAAAAGCAGTTAAGTTGATCTCATCCCACTTCACGCATCTCACATCTCTCAGAAATTCTTGCTTATCAGCTCTTCATAATGTACCGCAGATGAAGGGCCCGAAGTATCCAGGTTTTCGAATTTAATAAAGCCATATTGATAATTGATCCAGGCTTTACCATTGGCATGATACGAAGGGGCATGGAATTGATATGTATGAATTCGAACACAATGGTAGGACTGATTATCAATGGTAACAAGATCGTCGAGCGATTCCACTGTATTAACAACGGAATCCTGTCCAATGACGGTCATATATACCGTTCCAACCTTGGCATCCGTTCTGAAATTAGTATACCGGTGAGCGACAATGGAATCTGTCATATCAGCCCACTCCTGCGGAGTTGTATACCAATACCCGATGGGAGGCATAGTTTGCCAGTCACAGGTATTCGTTTGGTTAAACTTAAAAACCCCGGTTTGATAATCCTTTCCCATGGTGTAAGTGAATGAACATGTAGAATTATCAAAATTTGTGACACGCCATGTCCAGCTATGTCCGGTCCGCGCGAATGTCAAAATGTGTGAAAGATCTGCCTGGGGGTTTATTTTCCCTATAATCCCGGTAGTATTGATCTGCAGACCGTTACAATAAAATCCGGTAAATGAAATTATAAGATTCCCGGAATTATCCAGCGTTATGATAAACGTAAGATTATACGACGTACAATTCGGATCATAATTGATAACCGTAAAGGAAAAAATGCCGTCAGCAAGCAACTTTTCAATGATTTTGTAAACGTTTTTACGAAAAGTGACATAGCCTTCAACCAAGTTATTGTCGCTTTGTTTGAGGAGAGCAACCGTTAGTGTATCACTAGTGCTCTTTAAACTATCGGATACCAATCCCTGCCAGGTTCCCAAGTATTTGTCACGGGCATCAGTGGTTGTATTGGTCTTGTTATCGCTGGATTTTTTACATCCTGAGAAACTTAAAAGAAGAAAAAGGATTGCTGTGAAAAAAATAATAATATTTTTCATGATGGTGAAATTTAGAGTGTAGAACATTGAAATGCAGCGCATAAAAATACTAAAAAAAGGAGAAAAGTCAAGTGTTTAATCATTTAATATCACTGTAATTACGAACCGGTTTAAAGTCCGAAGTGCGAAATACAGAAGAAAACCCGTCCACTTAATTTATTATTTTTGCCAAAATCATTTCATTTTCTGTGTTATGAAAAGCGACATCCTTTCCCCTTCTGCAAATAGTGCTAAATTCAATTATGTCATCTCTCTTACTATCATCGGGATATTCTTTTTTATCTTCGGATTTGTAACCTGGCTCAATGGTGTACTTATTCCTTACTTACGAATCGCCTGCGAGTTGAATAATTTTGAATCCTATTTCGTTGCGTTTGCTTTTTACATCTCTTATTTTGTGATGGCCATTCCTTCTGCCTGGGTATTAAAGATCACAGGATTTAAGCGGGGCATGGCAGTTGGTCTGTTTGTCATGGCAGCCGGTGCCTTGATCTTTATACCTGCTGCAATGACGAGAACGTATGCATTGTTTCTGACCGGATTATTCGTCCTTGGAACGGGGCTTGCTATCCTGCAAACAGCCTCAAATCCCTATATTACAATTCTTGGGCCCAAGGAAAGTGCAGCCAGGCGGATCAGTATTATGGGAATCTGTAACAAAGTTGCGGGTGTGATCAGCCCTTTGATCCTGGGAATAATTGTTCTTAAAGATGCGGATATTGTGGTGGATAAGATAAAAACCATGGATCTGGTTCAAAAAACACTGATGCTTGACGGACTTGCATCCCGGGTGATCTTCCCATATATTATTATGGCAGTCATCCTTGTTGGATTGGGATTAATGGTACGTTTTACGAATTTACCCGAAATTGATACTGATCATGAGGATGAACAACTGATTGCAGCCAATGCAGGAAAAAATCATGTCTTTCAGTTCCCACAACTGGTTCTCGGGGTCATCACTATTTTCCTGTACGTAGGAGTTGAAGTTGTTGCCGGCGACACTATTATTTCTTATGGGAAAGCCCAGGGAATTCCGCTTTCCCTTTCGAAGGTATTCACCTCTTACACCCTTACAGCCATGGTGATTGGTTATATCATCGGAATCATTACCATTCCCCGTTACATCAAACAAGAAAAAGCTTTGGGGATCTCTGCTGTCCTGGGCCTGTTATTTGGTATTATTGCCATTTTTACTGCCGGAATGCATTTTCAGCATGAATTTCATATTCCTTTGGCCACATTGAATTTGACCCTTCCGTTCGATATTTCGGTTTTCTTTATTGCTCTGTTAGGTCTTGCCAATGCAATCATGTGGCCGGCGATCTGGCCATTAGCCATCGATGGACTCGGTAGATTCACAAAAATGGGTTCGTCTTTATTGATCATGGGAATAGCGGGAGGAGCGCTTCTGCCATTACTGTATGGCCGTCTTGTGGATGTCTGGAACCCTCATTTGGCCTATTGGATCGTGATTCCCTGTTATCTTTTCATTCTTTATTATGCTGTTTCGGGTCATAAGATCCGGTCATGGAAAAAAGTAAATTAACCGCTCATGAAACCCACCTTATTAATCCTCGCTGCCGGTATCGGCAGCCGTTATGGCAGCCTGAAACAACTCGACCGGATCGGCCCATCAGGCGAGACCATAATCGATTATTCAATTTACGATGCCATCCATGCCGGCTTCGGCAAGGTGATTTTTGTGATCAAGGAAAATATTGCCAAAGAATTCACTGAAATCTTTGTTGAGAAACTCAGGGGGAAGATCGATGTAGATTATGTTTTCCAGGAGATCCACAAGGTTCCGGAAGGAATAGTATATTCAAAAGAACGGCTGAAACCCTGGGGTACAGGTCATGCTGTTTTAATGGCTGCGGAGAAGATCCATGAACCCTTTGCCGTGATCAATTCCGATGATTTTTATGGACGCGGATCTTTTCAGTCCTTAGCTGGTTTTTATAAGAGCTGGACGCCTCAAAAGGGAAACACTTACTGTATGGTGGGCTATGAACTGGAAAAAACGTTGTCGGAACATGGAAGTGTTTCAAGAGGCATCTGCAAAGTTGACGGATGTGATTTCCTGCTGGATGTGACCGAACGGACCAAAATCGAACGGGATGCCGGTGGGATCGCTTACATCGACGAAACCGGAAAATCCTTTTACCTGGATGTACGAACCACTGTATCGATGAACTTCTGGGGATTCACTCCATCCTTCTTCAACCAGCTGGAAACAGAATTCCTGGAATTCATAAAAATAAATGCCAATTCCCCCAAAGCAGAATTTTATATCCCAGGGGTGGTCAACAACCTGCTGCAGCGAAAAGAAGCTTCTGTCAGGATACTGCCATGCAGCGACCAATGGTTTGGGATGACCTATCGGGAAGATCGCGAACTTGTTGTTTCGAAGATCAGGGAACTAGTGAATGCAAATATTTATCCGGCCGATCTATGGAAATAATTCCCGGCATGTTCAATAATATGAGGGGTCGGAGCGTTTATAAAAAAAAGCCATACATTTGTTCCATCATAAAAATTCGATCATGAGGCTAGTCTATTCAAAAATCCTGACCGTTCCTGTATCCGGGATTCTCTTATTCCTGCTGGCTTTTCTGCTTATACAGCCGGCTGCACATTCCCAGGTGGTGAACGAAAATGCAAAAAAGAAGATCAGCATCGGTGTTGGTATGTTTAACGATTTCGTGCTAAACGTTCCTTCCGGGATAAAAACCCGTACCATCAACCAGGGGGTCAACGTTTTTGGCCTCTACAATCTGCCTTTCGGGAAGAGTATTTTCGGCTTCTCCGTCGGGCTTGGCTTGAGCGCTCACAATATTTACGGGAATTTCCTGGTAAACAAAGCCGGAGATACCACAAAACTGGTAAAGATCCCAGATAACGTTAGTTACAAGCGGAGCAAAATGACAATCGTCTATTTGGAAGTCCCGCTGGAATTCAACCTTAAAACAAAGAGTAAGGTCAATGTGGCACTGGGTATCAAGGTGGGATATCTGATCGGCAGCCATACAAAATATGTGGGCAACGTCATAGACACCTCTATCTTTATGTATAATACCACTTCAAAGGTCCGTATCAAGGAAGTGGGAATACCGAACCTTCAGCAATTCAGCTATGGCCCTACCTTTCGCATCGGGTATAGGTGGATCAGTATTGATGGCCAATATATGCTGTCGACGCTCTTCTCTAAAAATCACGGACCGGATATGTATCCCATCTCGGTAGGACTGGTTTTAATGCCTTTCTGATCAGAGGAAAATAAAGAGAAGAAACATAACGCCAGCTCCCACAAGAAATCCGGAATATATTTCGGAGGGCTTGTGGGAGTTTGATTGAATACGGGCAAAGCCCAGAAATCCCGCCAGGATAATTGCTGCAACCACGAACCAGGTCAAATCAAGACTCAGGTTTAGTGAAAGTCCCATGAGTAAGCCCAGCATGCCGCCGATCCCGATCATATGCAGGCTGATCTTCCGGTAGAAGGAAATGATCATAGCCAGGATGGTGAGAAAGGTAGATCCCAGCATGTAATAGCTGAAGATGAAGGAAATGGGAAAACTCTTCAGCAGGTAATAGGTAAGGTAATAAAACACAGCTACAGCCAGAAGCGGGTAGATCCTCTCTTCCCGTGATTCCAGGTGGAATGATTTCACTATTTTCAGGCGGTACAGCAGGAAAACGATCAGCAGGGGAAGAAGAATGGTGGTGAGAAAGACCAGCCCGGAGAGAAGCAACTTGGCCTTGACCGGGATCATTATCGCGAAAAACGTGTTGACATTCAGCAGGATCAGCAACATGTAGAAAGGAACGAAAAGGGGATGAAAAATCAGGGTAAACATTTTAGCGATTCGTTCTTCCATGCATGTTGAGGTTTAGGGATTAGAGTTCCTTCCGGAGTCGTGCTACCGGGATATTGAGCAGTTCCCGGTATTTTGCAATGGTACGCCGGGCAATGTTATAACCTTTTTCTTTCAGGAGATCTACCAGGTGATCGTCGGTAAAAGGATCGGATTTATCTTCAGCTTCGATGCAATCCTGCAGGATCTTCTTGATCTCCCGGGTGGATATCTCTTCCCCCTTTGTATTTTGCATCGATTCTGAAAAAAAACTTTTCAGCAGGAATGTCCCGAAAGGCGTTTGCACATATTTGCTGTTTGCCACACGGGAAACGGTAGAAATATCCATATTGATGATGGTGGCAATGTCTTTCAGGATCATGGGTTTTAGCTTGGTTTCATCCCCGGTCATGAAATAATCCTTCTGGTATTCCATGATGGCCTGCATGGTGACATACAAAGTATCCTGGCGCTGACGGATGGCATCGATAAAGTTACGAGCTGCATCCAGCTTCTGCCGGATAAAGGTGGCTGCATCTTTTGATGACTTACTTGCATTTTTTCCGCCTGCTGAATATTCCCGCAGCATTTCAATATATTGCCGGTTCGGACTCAGGTCGGGTATGTTCCGCGAATTCAGACTGAGTTCAAGGATGCCGTCTTGATTCGAAATGGTAAAATCGGGGATGATGTAGTTTCCCTCGCGTGAAATATCGCTGATCGAAACACCGGGTTTCGGGTTCAGCTTTTGGATCTCTGCGATGGCATCCTTCAGTTCCGTCTCTGATGACTGTGTCTTCAACATGATTTTATCATAATGTTTCTTACTGAATTCAATGAAATAATCCTTCACGATCACTTGTGCCAACTCGATGCTTTTCGATCCCTGGGAAAGTCGTTCCAGCTGAAGCGACAGACATTCCTGAAGATCACGGGCGCCGATACCGGGAGGATCAAATCCCTGGATGATTTTAAGTACTTCTTCCACCTCCTGCTCGTTGGCCTCGATCCCATGGTTAAAAGCAAGGTCGTCGCACAGGGCAGGAATTTCCCGGAGAAGATATCCAGGTTCGTCAAGGTTGCCAATAATAGTCGAGGCGATGATGTATTGTTTGTCGGTTATGCGGTGCATACCCAACTGGCTCAGGAGGTGATCCTGGAAGCTGATCCCTGAAGCAAGCGGAGTTTCCCTGATTTCATCATCCGGGCTTTTGTTATTGGCGTATAGTTTATATTCCGGGATTTCGTCTTCTGCAAGATAATCTTCAAAAGAAAAATCATCATTATCATTGCGGAATTCCTCTTCCGGCTCTTCCCGGAATTCATCCTCATCCGCTTCTACAGATTCAGGCAGCGCATCCTCCTCCTGGATCTCTTTTTCGTCTTCGTCAGGACTGGCTTCTTCCAAGGCAGGATTCTCTTCAATCTCCTGCTTGATCCTTTGTTCGAGTGCCAGGATCGGTTCCTGCAAAAGACGCATGACCAGGACCTGCTGGGGCGAGAGTTTCTGAATGAGCCGTTGTTGTAATTTCTGATTCAGCATAGAGAACAAAAATAATACTTTATCTTGTCTTTTTATACCGGAAGGCCGGGTAATCGGGTAAAATTTTCGGCATCAGGCGAGATAGTAACCAATTTCTCAGATAATTATAACACAGGTGTTTCTTCCGGATGACATTTTATCGACAGGAAGCTGCTTTCTATCGTAAAAACATATGTACTGGTCTAAATTGCCTGCACAACCCTTTGGTTTACGTTATCTTTGCAGCCCAATTGTTTCAAAATGCAAAAACCCTCCGGCAATCTGTCCAGATTTTTTATCATCGCCATCCATGTTCTGATCTGGCTTGGATTGTACATGATTCCTTACATTGACGATACCCGGCAACACATTTCCCAGCATTTCATCTGGAGAAACACGATGCTTTTCCTTCTCCTGGTTTCCTTCTTTTATTTTAATACTTACTACCTTATCAGGAAACTTTTTCTACCTGGGAAACTGTTCTATTACCTGCTGGCTATCCTGGGTTGTCTCGTTTTTATCTCGGTGACACACCTGCTTTTTTCAAGTATCATCGATGCATATGTTCCTTCCGAAATCCATCATCCAGGTGTTCTTCACCGGCTCTTTTTTCCGGTCTTTCCCTCCTTGTTTGCCTTTGCCATCAGCACGGCCATAAAGATCACAAATGAATGGTTCAAGGCGGAGAAACAGAAAAAAGAGATGGAGAATGAAAAACTTAACTCTGAGCTGGCTTTCCTGAAATCGCAGGTGAATCCGCACTTTCTTTTTAATATCCTCAATAACATCTGTTCGCTTGCACGGAAGAAATCGGATAACACGGAAAATGCCATCATCCAGCTTTCCCGAATTATGCGATACATGCTCTATGATTCGAAAGATGAAAAAGTAAGCCTGGAAAAGGAGGTGGAATACCTGCAGAATTATATTGATCTGCAACGGCTGAGGATTTCCGATTCAGTGATCATCAATTTTACGATCGAAGGAAACATAGACGGCAAAATGGTTGAACCTATGCTGCTGATCCCCTTCGTGGAGAATGCGTTCAAGCATGGAGTCAGTTACCTTGATGAGTCAAATATCGACATCCGCCTGAAAATCGATAACGGAGATCTTCATTTCCACGTTGAAAACAACAGGATCAAAAAGAGCGATGACCCCATTCACCAGGAATCCGGGATCGGACTGAAGAATGTGCTCCGGCGACTGGATCTGCTATATCCCGGAACCCATACCATTAATATTGAAGAGACTCCAACGAAATACATTGTTAACCTGGATATTTCATTATAAGTATGATACGGTGTATTGTGATTGATGATGAAAACCTGGCCCTCGAGCTGATCGAAGACGACATTCTGAAAGTGCCATTCCTGCAGCTTGTAAAAAAGTGCAGAAGCGGGATTGAAGCCCTTGATGTACTTCAGACGGAAAAGATCGATCTGCTTTTTCTCGATATCCAGATGCCGGATATTTCCGGGATCCAGTTTCTTAAAAGCCTCCCGCATAAACCCCTGGTAATCTTTACCACCGCCTATGAAAAATATGCCCTGGAGGGTTTTGAACTGGATGTGGTCGATTATCTCCTGAAACCTTACTCTTTTGAACGGTTTCTTAAGGCAGTGAACAAAGCCCAGGAACATATGTCCATATTGGAGAAGAACCAGGCCCTGCCTTCTACTGAAGAGATCAGTTTTTCCAATCAATACATCTTTGTTAAATCAGATTATAAACTGGTTAAAATCGAGATCGCTGAAATTCAATACATCGAAAGCCTGAAGGATTATATAAAAATAATTGTGGGGGATAAACCTGTTGTGACTCTGTCGAGCATGAAAGCCATTGAAGAGAAGCTGGTTGCTCCCGATTTCATCCGGATTCACCGGAGCTTTATAGTGAATCTCAGGAAGATCCAGTACATTCATCGCAATTTTGTCAAGGTGGGGGATAGAGAGATCCCCATCGGCGACAATTACAAAGAAAGTTTCCTGCAAATTATCAATCAAAAAAATAGGATCGACTGAAATGCAAAAAAAATCACTTCTGATCTTTACTGCCTGCCTGGTTTTTACTTTTACCCAGGCGCAAAACCATTTATGGACGTTCCAGCAATGCCTGGATACGGCACTTCAAAGAAACATTTCCTTGAATCAGAGTCGGCTGAACAACGATCTCAACCGCATAACCCTGGAGCAATCGAAAGCGAACCTCTTCCCATACCTCAGTGCCAATGCACGGGATGGAGTAGGCTTTGGTAATAGTGTCAATCCCGTGACCAACCAGTATGTTGAAAAAACTACCAATTCTGCATCATTTGGATTAAGTTCCGGCGTTAGTTTGTTCAATGGTTTTCAGCTTACCCGGACAATTCTGTTGAACAAGATGAACCTTGATGCTGGCAAAACAGATATCGATAATGTCAAGAACCAGGTAACCCTGAACATTACGACAGCATACCTGCAAGTGCTGTTTTATTATGAAATACTGGCTGCTGCCAAAAACCAGGCAGTTGCAACGGCTGTGCAGGTTGACCAAACCCAAAAAATGGTCAATGCAGGAAAGCTACCGGAAAGTAACCTTTACACAATACGTTCCCAACAGGCGACCGATAACCTGGCAATTGTGAATGCACAAAGCCAGCTTGACCTTGCAAAAGTGACCCTTGAACAGCTTATGGAACTTCCTGTTGCCGATAGTTTTGATTTAAAAGTGCCCGACCTTGTCGAACCTTCTCTCATGATAAATCAAACAAATCAGGAGATATATTCAAAAGCGTTGACGGTTCAACCGCAGATTGCAGGTGCTTCCATCCGTTTAAACAGCGCCCTGCTCGGGATAAAAATCAATGAGGGAGCCCGGTACCCCACCCTCAGCCTGAGTGGTGGAGTGAACTCCAACTATGCGGGTTCCTCAAGATCAGGTGTTAATGCCAGCGTCCCTAAAACATCGGCATTCTTGCCACAGTTATGGAACAACCTTGGAGAATCAATCGGTTTAAGCCTTTCCATCCCGATATACAGTAACCGGCTGATCAAGAGTAATATTGAACGGGCAAAAGTGAATATGCTTATTACACAATTGAATGAACAGGACATCAAGCTCCAACTCAGGAAGACCATCGAACAATCATACACCGACCTGAAAAATTCCATCAAAAAATATGAAGCCACAAAAGATCAAATTGCAGCTGCTGAACTTTCTTATAATAACATGGAACGAAAATACAAGGTAGGTATGGCGACTGCCATTGATTATCTGATCGAGAAAAATGCTTATTATCAGGCGCAATCTAATGGTATTCAGGCAAAATATGACTATATTTTCAAGTCGAAGATCCTGGATTTTTATCAGGGGAAACCAATCACATTTTAAACGAATAAATCATACAAAACGATGAAAAAAAAGTATTGGATAATACTCACCACAGTGGTGATAATTTTAGCAGTCGGGGCATGGTTCTGGTTTGGGAATAAAAGCTCTGCTGCAATACAGTGGAGAACAGGAAAAGTAGAAAAGGGCGATTTGAGAATTGTGGTGACTGCTACAGGCACATTAAGTGCAGATACCACGGTACAGGTGGGAACACAGGTTTCGGGAGTCATAGATAAAATTTTTGTGGATTTCAATTCCGTGGTTAAAAAAGGACAGGTTGTTGCCGTGCTGGATACTACCTATCTGGCATCCGCAGTTGAAGATGCAAATGCATCCATGTACCGTGCCCAGGTGCAGGTTGATCTGACTAAGCTCAATTATGACCGGAATAAGGAACTTTTTGATGAAAAAGTGATTGCCAAGTCGGATTATGACCAGTCGTATTCCGATTATAGGACGGCATTAGGAAATGCCCGGTCGGCAAAATCTTCGCTCGACCGGGCAAAAATCAACCTCCGATACGCAACCATCGTTGCTCCTGTTTCCGGTGTTGTGATCTCAAGATCTGTTGATCGCGGTCAAACCGTTGCTGCCAGCTTCAGCACACCGACCTTATTCGCCATTGCCAATGATCTGACCAAAATGCAGGTACAGGCGAGTATTGATGAAGCGGATATCGGAAAAATTAAAAATGGACAGGATGTGAACTTTACGGTAGATGCTTATCCCGATCTGACCTTTTCGGGAACCGTGTCGCAAATCAGGCTACAGCCAATCATTCTTCAAAATGTTGTTAACTATACAGTGATCATAGATGTTCCCAATCCTGATCTGAAACTAATGCCCGGGATGACCGCCAACATAACGGTTATGATCCAGCAAGTGCAAAATGTCCTGAAGATTCCTGCAAGTGCGCTGAAGTTCTGGCCACCCCAGGATTATCTGGATAAAGCAATGAAAGAATTTCCCGATTCAGTGAAAAATTTTCTTGAGCGGATCATTGAATTCCGCAAACGAATGAACTCACAGGGAAGAACCGGTTCCTTTGCAAATACGGGGAATACTGGTGGCCAAGGAGGATCTGGCGGACCGGGTGGAACCCGGACCCAGGGTGGACTTAGTAGCAGTAATGAACAAGGACATGCCCAGGGGCAGAATGGACAAAGTTCTGATGGAAAACGAAGTGGCAGGAGCCATATGGGAATGGTTTGGGTAAAAACCATTGACAATAAACTAATGCCATACAGGGTCAAAACCGGGTTATCCGATGGAAGCTTCACCGCAGTGGAGAGTAATCTGAAAGAAACCGATGAAGTTGTTGTTGGAATAATCAATTCCCAAACCACTCCTACCACCAGCACGCAGACACAACAAAGTCCTTTCCAGCCGCAAATGCCGCGGCCAGCAGGAGGCAGGGGAGGACGGTAAGATGACAGATGCAATCATTTCAACCCGGCACCTGGTCAAGATCTACAAAATGGGTGATCTTGAAGTTCATGCGTTGAGAGGTATCGACATGGATATCCGCAAAAGTGATTTTGTCGCTATCATGGGCAAAAGTGGTTCAGGAAAATCCACCTTTATGAATATTGTAGGTTGTCTGGATGTACCTACCCGGGGAGAATATTTCCTGGATGGTGTGGATGTGGGGAAATTAAACAAAGATCAGCTGGCACAGTTACGAAATCGCAAAATCGGTTTTGTATTCCAGTCATTTAACCTGCTCTCCCGGACATCGGCCCTTGAAAATGTGGAACTTCCGTTGATGTACAACAGCAAGATCAGCTCTTATGCTATGCGGGGGATGGCCATGCAGGCACTCGAATCAGTAGGACTGGCCGACCGGTCGCACCACCTTCCGAACCAGCTTTCGGGAGGAGAACAGCAGCGGGTGGCCATCGCGCGTGCCCTGGTCAACGATCCGGTAGTCATCCTGGCAGATGAACCCACCGGAAACTTAGATACCAGGACCAGCGTCGAGGTGATGGATATTTTCCAGCAACTGAATAAAAAGGGAATCACGGTGGTGATCGTGACACACGAACCCGATATTGCCGCCTATACCAACCGGAATGTGAGTTTCCGTGACGGTAAGATTCTGAAAGATTTACAGGTTGAACATCCCCGGAAAGCAAGCGATGAACTTCTTTTGATTCCGGCTATCAGCGAGGAGGAAACGATATGAAGTTAAAGAACCAGTTAATAGCAGCTATCCGTTCGCTATCTAAGAATAAAATGCGGACCTTTCTGACGATGCTGGGGATCATCATCGGGGTGGCCTCGGTTATTGCCATGCTGGCCATCGGGCAGGGGTCGAAAGAGAGTATACAGGCACAGATCGCAAGCCTGGGAACCAACCTCCTTACCGTTTTCCCTTCCGCAAGTATGACAGGCGGTGTGAGAATGGAAGCCGGTACATCGGTAAGGATGACAATTGACGACTATAAAGCTGTTGCCAGTCGTTGCCCGGCTGTGATGTATTCCACTCCTACGGTTCGTACCAGCGGCCAGCTGATCGCCGGTTCGCAGAACTGGAGAACCTCCGTTTGGGGCGTCTATCCTGATTATTTCGATATCCGCAACCTTGAGGTCCAGTCAGGGACTATTTTTACTCCTGCCGAGGACCATTCAGCCACTAAAATTTGCGTGATCGGCCAAACGGTATCCAAATATCTTTTCGGAGAAGGAATTGACCCCGTCGGCAAACAAGTCCGCATCAATAAAATCCCTTTCATTATCACAGGCTTGCTGACCGCTAAAGGACAAAATGCCTTCGGGCAGGACCAGGATGATATTGTGATTGCCCCCTTTACTACCGTGCAGGAACGCATGATGACGATCACTTACATCAACAGTATTATGGTTTCGGCTACTTCCGAAAAAATGATTCCTGAAGCCACCGATGAGATCACCCAGGTACTGAAAGAAAGGCATCACCTCGGGCAATCGGAAGACCCGGATTTTACCATCCGCTCACAGGCTGATATTGCCAACGCAGCTACTGCCACTGCCGGCATCCTTACCATTCTCCTGGCCAGCATTGCAAGTATCTCATTACTGGTAGGAGGTATCGGCATCATGAACATCATGCTGGTTTCGGTAACGGAACGCACGCGGGAGATCGGGATCCGCATGGGTGTCGGTGCACGCGGACGCGATGTGCTGCTTCAGTTCCTGATCGAAGCTCTCATGATCAGCCTGATCGGCGGTATCCTTGGCGTCGGCCTTGGCATCCTGACCTCTGAGGTCATTGCAAGTATTATGAAATGGCCGGTAACAATTACCCTGCAATCGATCATACTTTCCTTCTTATTCTCTACAGCTATCGGGATTTTCTTCGGCTGGTACCCTGCACGAAAAGCAGCCAGTTTAAACCCTATTGATGCTTTGCGTTACGAATGATCTTTTTTATTACCTTTATGGTCTAATTCCATGAAAGATGAAAAAGCTAATCCTGTTTTGCTTTGCAATTATATTATCCCTCGGATGGAATTCCTGCGGGAAAGATAATTCCAGTAACGATAATATTGTTGTTTACAAAATACCCGTCGATATCGCTGCGCGGTATGTTGCCATGGCTTTTTGCAATGCATCAGCCGGGATCAACAGCCACCTGGAAAATGCAGCCGCCTTTACTGCCCAGGGACATGGAAGTTTCGACACATCCTTCACGGTGAAAAAGCTGGACTCGGCAGCAGCCGTGAAATACCAGTACCAGGTTGTTTACACTTTAGCACGCCTCACCACTTTGCCTCCAAAAGTCACATTTGATTATACAGCTAATGGCAGTTTCTCCTCCGATGCGATTCAATCACAGGATGAGCAAACGGGTAATAACTGGCAATTTACAACCCTGGACCAGTCACAGCTGACCTTAAACGGGTCAGGCACAGACGGCGGACAGCAATATGCCCTCCTGGAAAAAGTCTTTTTCACCAGTGATATCACTTATACGTTACAGAATGTGATGATCGACAAGTTGACCTGCATAGCAGCTTCCGGCACAGGCCAGATTACTATCAGGGGAAGCGGACCGGGGGGTGTAGCTTACAGTTATTCCGGCACCCTCACCTTTAACGGCAACCGCAAGGCTGAATTAATCCTCGGTGGATCCACTTTTTATATCAATCTAAGCACCGGCTCCATTACAAAATGATTTTCCTTTGACGAGCTGGCGAGTTGGTGAGTAAAAAAATGTATTACCTTTTTTGTTTTTCCGGATTAAGGGATAAAAAGCCATGGAAAATTCCGGAAAAAGTAACTTTAATCCCAAATTCAGAATCCGAACAAAACATTTTGCAATAAAACTATGCAAATTATTCAACAAGCCTCAAAACGGCGAATCTATCCGGGTTCTTGTCAGACAAATAATCAGAAGTGGTACTTCTGTTGCATCAAATTTTTATGCAGCAACCCGGGCCCGATCCACCACAGAGTATTATGCAAAACTTTGTATTGTGGTTGAAGAATGTGATGAAACCCTTTTCTGGCTTGATCTCCTGATAGATGCAGAATTAATGAAAACAGAGGAACTAATACCGCTTCATAAAGAAACTGAAGAACTATTAATAGTATTCGCAACTACCAAGAAAAGCCTTAAATCAAGAATCCAAAATACTAAACAATAACTCGCCAACTCACCAACTCGCCAGTTCACCAACTCGCCAGTTCGCCAGCTTATCGGCTCACTGGCGCTGTGATTTTTTTCACAAAATGTTTTTCATGACAAAATTTCAATTACCTTTGCATTGATATAGCTACATTTTTTAATATCAAACACTTAGGTATTAAAAAAGTATGAGTATATTTTATACACTTCTTTTTATATATATAATAATCCTGATGACCCTTGACCTATTTCCCATTCTCATATATTTTTTATGGGGATTAATAGTATTGAAGATTCTTCTGTACATTCGGAAAATAATTTTTCCGGGTCGGCGAATTTTATACCGAATCGGTTCTTGATTTTTTAACAAGAAGAAAATAAATAATTAGCATATGAAAACAAAATCTGTACATATTAACATTCTCCATTTTAAAATCTAACGGCTGATATACTGAGATATGTTAAAGAAATTCTGGTACCTTTTTTTAGTTCTGCTTATTGAAGGCTCATCTTTGATGGCTGCAGGACTATTGGGCGCCAGATTACAGGCTCCATTAACCCTGCCGGGTGCCAAGCCTAAACCCATGCGAAAATTCTTGCTGCCGATAAAGGCGATGGTGCTGGTTGTGGTTTTATTGTTTGCAGTATCTTTTGTTAAGGCAACAACTTATTATGGTAAAACTGGCACTGTAGTTAATACACTTACTGATTGGGGGACAACTAGTGGTGGTGGTGGAACTAACCCTACAGTTTGGACAAATGCAGCTGATATTTTTATTATTGAGAACAGTACTTCAATGACCCAAAGTGCAGCTTGGACAATAAGTGGCACATTACAAATAAATAACGGAGGTACGATTACTACATCCAGTACTTATAATTTAACTGCAACAACGATTACTGTAAATGGTTTATATCTGAACGGCAGTACAGGTACAATCACCCACTCCGGAACTATGACCGTTGGAGCTGGAGGTACATACCAGCATAATATAAATGGTGGGACAATCCCTACTGCCACATGGAATGCTGCTTCAAATTGTAATATTACCGGAATTACAACGGCTACCGCTATAGCTGGTTTGGGACAAACGTTTGGAAATTTCACATGGAATTGTGCCGGACAGCAGGCGACTGGTCCAAATTTTTATTTGGCCTCGAATATGACTATAAACGGTGATTTTACCGTTTTAAGTACGGGTGCTACTGCCGATCCAAATAATTATTCCCTTAGGATGTCGAATACAGGTACTGGTTACACAATGACAGTGGCTGGAAATGTTGTTATCGCCAATACTGCCTGTTTTAAAATGAACAATAGCACTGGTTCCTGTACCATGACCGTAGGTGGAAATTTTACATTAAACAACACGGCTAATTATACCATTGTTTCTGGAGGGGCTAATTCTACTTTGTCAGTTACAGGTGATGTGAATATTTCAGGAGGATCATTAATAATGAGCGAAGATGTTTCAATTGGCACCTTGAATGTTGGCGGTAACTTCACTCTTTCATCTGGTACAATTGATGAAACAGCTACCGGTAGTGGTTCCATTAACTTTAATCGGACCGGCATCCAAACGTACTCGAAAACAGGAGGAACAATTTCAAATACTATTAATTTCACCGTTAACAGTGGTTCATCATTGGATGTTGGAACAAGTTTGATTGATGGAAGTACCGGCACATTCACACTCAGTTCAGGGGCAGGAATTATTACAGGTCATGCACAGGGGCTTTCAACAACTGCAGCAACCGGAAGTATTCAGGTAACAGGAACAAAAACATATAATGCCGGAGCAAATTATACTTATGATGCTTCAGGTGCACAAGCAACCGGAAATGGATTACCTACAACGGCAATTACCGGAGGTGTTACTATGGCAAGCGGTGCAATAGTTACTTCTACCAATGCTATAATTGTAAATACTCCGGCTTCTTTAACAGTAAATGGAACTTTAACTCCAGGAGCTGCCACCCAGGTTTTTAGTGGAACAGGTACACTTACAGGAACAGGAACGGTTCAGGTGAATAGAATAGCAGCTACAGCTGACTTTCTTAGTCAATACACTGAATCAACTAAGACGTTAACAGGCTTAACAGTTGAATATACTGTTCTGGCAGGTGCACAAGTTGTTAGTTCAACAACTTATAATAATTTAACCTTAGATAATACAAGCGCTACTAACACAACCGGTGGTAATGTTACTGTAAATGGAACTTTAACAACAACAGCCGGTGGTACATTAAACATGGGGACAAATCAATTGCTAGGAACCCTAACTACAGTAACAAATAGTGGAACTATTCAAACTCAAAATACCACGAATCCTCCAATCCCAACAGGCAAGAACTGGGGGGGGACCGTTCAATACAATGCTACCACAGGTGCCCAGACTGTGATGGCAGGAACCTATAACAATTTGACCCTCAGCAATACAAGTGGTACACAGTTGGCCAGTGGTGCTTTAACGGTAAATGGAACTTTGACGACAACTTCGGCTGGCATATTAAATATGGGTACTTACCAATTATTAGGAACACTTACTACCGTTACCAATGGTGGTACCATTCAAACTCAAAATACCACGAATCCTCCAATCCCAACAGGCAAGAACTGGGGGGGAACCGTTCAATACAATGCTACCACAGGTGCCCAGACTGTGATGGCAGGAACCTATAACAATTTGACCCTCAGCAATACAAGTGGTACACAGTTAGCCAGTGGCGCTTTAACGGTAAATGGAACTTTGACGACAACTTCGGCTGGCATATTGGATATGGTTACTTACCAATTATTAGGAACACTTACTACCGTTACCAATGGTGGTACTATTAAAACACAAAACACTATTAATCCTCCAATCCCAACAAGCAAGAACTGGGGGGGCACCGTTCAATACAATGCTACCACAGGTGCCCAGACTGTGATGGCAGGTACTTATGGTATCTTAACATTAAGTAACACAAGTGGTACTCAAACCGCCAGTGGAAATATAGCAACAACTACTCTTAATAACACTAGCGGCGGCACATTGGATATGGTCGGTTATACGTTATCCGGAACGATTAACAATGGCAGTTCAACAATAAGGTTCAATGGCACATCGAATGGACTCGCAATTGGAACAGGAACAGTTGAATACTATGGTACAACCCAAAATGTAACAACCGGGACTTATGCAACTTTAAATATAACTGCTACAGGTACAAAAACAGCCGGAGGTGCTATTACCGCAACAACACTTGATAATGGCGGCGCTTCGAATGTAGCTGCAATTTTAGATATGGCCGGATACACGCTGACTGCAACCACGATTGATAACACAGGCGCAACTATTAGATTCTCGGGAGCAGCCAATGGTAAGGCAATTACCACCGGGACGATTGAATATTCTGCAACCGGAGGTGGGCAGACTGTTGCTACCGGTACTTACAATATTTTAACCCTTGATAATACCAGTAGCACCAACACAACAGGTGGAAATATTACTGCCACTACTTTGAACACTAATGCTGGTGGAACCCTAAATATGGGGACAAACACATTGAGCTTAACAAATGTAACTAATGCAGGAATCATCAGAACACAGAATACTTCTGGTACCCCTGTTTCAAGTGGTTTAACCTGGGGAGGAACAGTTCAATATGATGCAACAACTGGCGGGCAAACAGTTATGGCC
>Ga0224524_1000231_pt1 | contig 24616 bp, 20 predicted proteins | sample CFST75metaG_FD_179895 | JGI IMG/M metagenome (GOLD analysis project Ga0224524, IMG submission 179895) | Peat soil microbial communities from Stordalen Mire, Sweden - C.F.S.T75 | ecosystem: Environmental > Terrestrial > Soil > Wetlands > Peat | place: Sweden: Norrbotten County, Stordalen Mire... | reverse complement strand
TCATTGCTTTTCCTTTTTTTATAAACTAATTTATATTGTTAGATGTAGCGCAAATTCAGTTTCGGGAGAGAATGTTTCGAGGCTGAATTTGCGGCTACAAAGAAAATCATCATGCGAGTCAATCTCCCATGTCATTTATGCATAATAAACTATTAATGTTTTTCGTGATCCTTATCTTTTCCTTTGTCGTTCCCTTTATTACCATGATTCCCGTTGTTCCCTTTATCACCATGATTCCCGTTGTTCCCTTTATCACCATGATTCCCATTGTTCCCTTTATCACCATGATTCCCGTTGTTTCCTCTATCACCCTGATTGCCCCTGCCGTTTTTATTCCTCATGTTCTGTCCATTATGATTTCCGTTATCATGCTTTTGCTGTTTAATCCAGTTGTTATGTTCGGGATGATTTCTATTGACAAAGTATTTGGAATCGTGGCTATCACGAATCGGTTGTTGACCGGGATGGCCTTTAAATGTGGCATACTTGTCGCGATAGGTATCGTGATGTCTCCACGGTTGACGTTCGTTTATTACAACCTTATACGAACCGTATAGGTCATAATTGCGATAGCGCGGCGGTAAATTGGGGCTGCTGATCCATCGTCCTCTTTCAAAAAAATAAAAGCGGTGTGACGGCACATAGTAGTACGCTTCAATGTCGGGTAAATAGTAGCACTGTGCTTCATCATAACCGACAGGCCCCCAAGCGGGCTGGCTTCCTAAATTTATACCCAGACTGAAATGAACCTGGGCCTTTACGGGTGTAGCAAATACAATGAGTAGTAGGGCACATACGACAGAAAAATATATTTTCCGCATAATTGAATTCTCCTTATAATATCAGTTGTTATGTGACTGATAGGTTGAAAACTTTTATTCCGAACTTCAATCACATTGTCCGGTCAATCCGGTTTGAACTTCTTAAAAAAGTTAAAGTCTCTAAGGTTTTACTTCAAAGAGACCTTAATTCACCTTATGAATTGTTTGAATTATTTGACAATCTTAAATACGATTCTTCTATTCATCATTCTTCCTTCTTCAGTATCGTTATTGGCAACAGGGTTGCCCTTTCCGTAACCTACTGTTGTAAGTCTTGTTTCGGCAATACCCTTTGATACGAGGTATGCTTTAACTGTTTTTGCTCTTTCAACGGACAATTCCTGATTATAGGATTCTGTGCCCACATAATCGGTATATCCTTGAATTTCAACATTTACACTGGGTCTGTCGTTCAGGAGTTTGACAGCCTTATCAAGAACCGGATATGATTCCGGCAGCAGATCCGATTTATCGAACGCAAAATTCACTCCAACCAAGACTAATCTATCATTCGATACTTCTGCGATATATTTATCAACAACGACTTCCTTTACTACTTCGACGGGAATATGTTTTATTATCATATCCTCTATTCTTTTGTAGTCGGTCATATCCTTGGCCACGGAAGCGATCCCTTCGCAAGGACATGTCTCACATTGTTTTGAGGCCGGTCCTTTGCCGAAGAAGTAATTCAAACCCGCGCTAAGAACGATATAGGAATCGTGTCCGTTAATTTCTGTCGAAACAATCGTTCCTTCAAGTTCCGAATTGTTTGTGACATGATATCCGAACTCGGTAACCAAGCTCCATCTGCTGCTCAATTTGAATTCAGCTCCTGCTCCAACATTGAGCTGTGATCCGAACTTGTTGTCGTCCGGATACACACTTTGTCCGTTTTTTATGGTTTTATAATTTGCTCCGACTCCCGCGAACAGATATGGGGAAACAGGTGCACATGGTGCCAGATAATAAAGTAAGTCCAAGTCACCACGGAAAAGTTCAGTTTTTTCAGTAATCTTATTCAACGACGCGTCATACCACTTTCCTTCGAGATGAGCATACCCGGCGCTTAAACGCAATCCGACATGCTCGGAAAAATTACGCTGAGCTGAAAGGTAAGCACCATAATCGGAATTTAGTGTGGTAATATTTGCCGAGTAGAATCTTGGATAACTAAGGCCAAAACCCACTGCCCAGCTATCTGTTGCGGTTTGTGCTTGAACACCAATGCCGACTGTGAGCATTAATGCAAACGCTATTAAAAATGTTTTCATGTGATTTATCCTTTTCGATTTCTTTGAAATACTGTTAAACTCTATAAACTAATTTTGTTGCCTTTGCGGCAGCCATTATGAAATTTAAGGGGAGGAGTATGAAGCTCCTCTCCTTAAATCGTAATACTATGGCAGTACAATGATATTTTGGTCTAATGAAACTTGTCCGGCAGCCGCACCCTGAATTAGTGCTCTTCCATCTAATCTTGCACCTGTCAGGAGTGAAATTGAAGTGCTGGCAATCAGCGTACCTTTCATCTTTGAGTTTGTACCAAGAGTTATTGCAGAGCCTGCAGACCAGAATATATTCTTTGCATTTGCTCCGTTGGTTAAAACAACCTGGCTTGTCGCTGATGTAGTTATTGAAGTTGCACTGCGAATGACAAATACGGCATTAACATCACCTTGAGCATCCAAATAGACTATGCCACCGGGGGATATTTCGATTGAAGTCCCGGACTCATAAAGACCGGAGACGAGGGTCAATCCATTGATATTTCCCGATAGAGATGTCGGAGTTCCACGACCAGCGGCTGTTGCGTCGAGATAAGCGCTTGCCGCATCATTCTTCGCCGCAATTAACATTGCAGGGACAGGAGTTGCATCATCAGCAGCGTATATAGTTCCGGTAACCTCAGGAATAGTTAATCCCGTTATTGATGATCTGGCGCCCGGGCTTATACCGACATCGCCGGTAATTGCCGAAGTCGGAATGTCTGTTATTGCCGAGTTAGATAATATTGCGAACCGCGCTGAAGTTCCAAGAGCTACAGGCAGGCCGCCGGCGCTCAGTGCCGTAGTAAAGCTCCAGACGTAATTACTTACGAGAGAGGTTCCGGCAAGATCCTTAGCCCCGGTTGTAATTGTAACTGTATAAACTGCATTTGAGGCAAGACTACTTGCCGGCGTAAATGTGGCAGTTGTTCCAGAGTAGGAGACGAAACCCGATACCGCACTTGTACCTTGCATTACCGTGAATGTCGTGGTTGTAATAGACGACGCATCCATAGTTTTGCTAAACGTAGCGGTGATTTTTTTATCCAAAGCAACATTCGTTGCCAAATCAAGCGGATCGGTTAACGTTACGGTAGGCGGAACGATAACGAGTGTTGTGAAACTCCACACATAGTCGCTTACCAATGCATTACCGGCAACATCTTTAACACCGGTTGACACCGTGACGGTATATAAAGTATTTGAGACAAGACTGCTTGACGGGGTAAATGAGGCTGTTGTTCCCGAGTAAGAAACAAAGCCAGGAACTGCAGTTGTCCCTTTCATTACTATAAATGTCGATGTTGTAATTGTTGAAGCATCCATTGTTTTGCTAAACGTAGCTGTAATTTTTTTGTCTAGAGCAACACTTGTAGCCAAATTGAGCGGATCGGTTAACGTTACGGTAGGTGGATTGACAACTGCTGTTGTGAAACTCCAAACATAATCGTTTGCCAATGCATTGCCGGCAAGGTCTTTTGCGCCGGTTGCTATTGTAGCCGTATATAGTGTGTTTGATGTAAGCGTGCTTGACGGTGTGAATGTCGCGACCGACCCGGAATAAGAGACTAATCCCGATATAGAAGTCGTTCCTTGTTTTAGGGTGAACGTTGCAGCTGTAATAGTGGAGGCATCCATTGTTTTGCTAAATGTGGCTGTGATTTTTTTGTCTAATGCCACGCCTGTTGCCAAATCAAGTGGATCGGTCAAGGTCACTGTCGGCGGAATAATAATTACTGTCGCACCGGTTGTAAAGGTCCAGACGTAGTTTAGAGCAAGAGAATTTCCGGCAAGATCTTTGGCCGCAGTTGTAATTGTTGCCGTGTAAAGTGTACTGGCAACAAGATTGCTTGATGGAACATACGTTGCCGTCGTTCCAACATAACTTACTGTGCCTGATACGAAGGTTGTTCCTTGCATCAAAGTAAATGACGCTGTTGTAATAGTAGAAGCATCCATAGACTTGCTGAATGTTGCGGCAATTTTCTGATTTAAAGTTACTCCTGTAGCTAAATTCAGAGGGTCAGTAGATAGTACAGTCGGAGGAGTAACGACAACTGCTGCGCCGGTTGTAAAAGTCCAAACAAAATTTGCCGCCAGAGCATTGCCTGCAAGGTCTTTAGCCCCGGTTGCTATAGTGGCAGTATATATAGTATTTGGGGACAAACTGCTTGCAGGGGCAAAAATGGCAGTTGTGCCTGAATAAGAAACGAATCCTGAAATTGATGTTGTTCCTTGTTTCAGAGTAAATATTGCTGTTGTGATAGTTGCAGCATCCATTGTCTTGCTGAATGTAGCAGAAATTTTCTGATTCAACGCTATGCCCGTTGCAAGATCAACCGGATCAGTTGAAATTACTGTGGGTGGAGTGACAACTACCGCGGCTCCTGTTGTAAAGCTCCAGACATAGTCACTTGCCAGTGCATTACCAGCTAAATCCTTAGCGCCGGTTGTAATTGTTGCGGTATATATCGAGTTTGGCAAAAGATTACTTGTCGGTGCAAATATTGCCGTTGTTCCTGAGTATGAAACAAAACCCGCTATGGCTGTTGTCCCCTGTTTCAGGGTGAACGTAGCTGTTGTCATAGTTGAAGCATCCAAGGTCTTACTGAAAGTAGCGGCAACCTTTTGATTCAGAGCTACATTTGTAGCAACGTTAGCCGGGTCAGTTAAGCTTACTGCAGGTGGCGTTATTACTGCTGCAGCGCCTGTTGTAAAAGTCCATACATAATCTGCTGCCAGAGCATTGCCTGCAAGGTCTTTGGCTCCGGTAGTAATTGTGGCAGTATATGAAGTGGTCGCGCTAAGATTGGCTGCCGGCGCAAATATTGCCGTTGAGCCTGAATAAGATACAAAGCCCGACACAGCTACTGAGGTTGATGTGTTCTTTAATGTAAAAACTGCTGTCGTCATAGTTGACGCATCCAGCGTTTTACTGAACGTAGCTGCAATTTTTTGATTTAACGGCACACTTGTCGCAAGATTTGCCGGATCGGTAGAACTGACAATCGGTGGGGTGACAACCGCCGCCGAACCTGTCGTAAAGCTCCACACATAATCGCTTGCCAAGGCATTGCTCGCAAGATCTTTAGCTCCGGTAGTAATGGTAACCGTGTAAGCAGTATTCGATGAGAGATTGCTTGCCGGTGTAAAAAGCGCAGTAGTACCGGTGTATGAAACAAAGCCGGATACCGGCGAAGTGCCCTTCAACAAAGTGAATGTTGATGCGGTAATTGTGGCTGCGTCCATAGCGACACTAAACGTTGCTGCTATTTTTTGATTTATCGGAACCGAAGAAGCAGCATTAAGCGGATCTGTTAAAACTACAGAAGGCGGGGTAATAGCTGCAGCCGCACCTGTTGTAAAACTCCAGACATAATTGCTGGACAATCCTTCCGCCATAAGGCTTTTTGCCGTAGTCGTGATTGTCGCGGTATAAAGTGTGTTGGCTGCCAAATTGCTTGATGGCGCAAATGTCGCAGTTGTTCCGGTATAAGAGACCGTTCCCGCGACGAAAGTTGTCCCTTGCATTAAGGTAAAACTGGCCGTGGTAATTGTTGTAGAGTCCATCAGCTCACTGAATGTTGCGCTGATTTTCTGGTTAAAAGGCATCCCCGTAGAAGCATTGACCGGATTAGTAGCGCTAACTGTCGGTGTTGTAAGGGTAGGCGAAGTTATAAGACCCGCTCTATCTTCACAACCGGCCACCATTATGACCAGCAGTAGCAGTGGTAGAGACCACATCAAAAAGTAATGTTTCAGTTCGTTCATAAATAATTATTTCCTTTATAATTTAGTATGGCTATTTTGCTAATGGTAAGTTACCCCGATGTTGGGGTTAAGTAAATCGTGCAAGGGGATGAAAAAGGAACTAAGCCTTTTGGTTGATATGTCATTTTCTGATGTTTGAATCTGGGGAAACAGCCCGGTAAAACTTCTCATATTGTATAAAAACTGCAATTGACAAGACATAATGGCCGCCTATATTCATGCGCGGCCATTATTCGTGCTAACACTTTTATTGATCTATGCGTACTATCGGTGGTTTGTTTGTACCAATAACAATTGTATAACGGATATTGTTGGCTGCCCGGAAAGACACTGATTCATTTTGCGTGACAGATGTAACGGTAACATTTCCTTCAGGCGCACGTTCATATGCGGTTGTCTGATTGGCCTCAACGTCGTTAATCGTAATTTTTCCAACTTCCGACGTCTGTATCTTTACGCTGATTTTACTCGCCTGTTCGTTTTCAATACGATATTGCGGCTGCGGATTTCTGGAACAACCGTTAATGAATACGAACAACGCCATGCCCGCGATTATTATACTTATCTTTTTCATATGTACTCCAAATTAAATGATATGTTTATTGCCGACATCCTTTCAGGGGATATTTGGGATTCCAGTTATGGCAGTATTTCGCATAACGAACCCATATCGATATAATGGTTTTATAACATATTATACCGTTACGAAACTTGTCCATTCCGGAATCGAATCTCAATAGAGCAGAAGGATGAAAAAGGGACTACATCGCGCATGCGAATAACCTCATATGATGTCGCGAGGCATCAATGTGTCGGTTGGCTGAGTGGCGCTTCTGAATGGCCATTTAGCTTTCGATCCAAGGTATTAAACGATGCTTATTGTCTCTCCGCAAAGAAACGCTGCCATTGTTAAAATCCCCAAAGCAGCCAACTCTTTTGCGCCTTATCTATAAGTAATTTGAACCCGACGGAGGCATCTTTTAGATTGACAAAAGTAGAATCGAAATTTTCGGCAAAGCTATTTTTTGCATTTGTAACTAGATTTCTCAAACCGGCAGAACCCTGTTGAAGATTAACGAACGTAGAATCAAAGCTGCTGGCCAGTTTCTGGTCCATCAACAATTTGCCGATAGTACCGTTTCCGGCCTGAATATTATTGGTAATCTTTGATAAATCATTCGTGATATCCGAAGCATTACTTATCGTGGCGTTAAGTGACTTTATTACATCATCCATGTTGATAGGGGGTGTGGTGGCGATAACATCGTTATCTTCCATTATGCTCTTCCCTCCGCCTCCGGGAGTGATTATTAATATCTTATTCCCCATAAGTCCTTCTGAACCTATGCTTGCAACCGCATCTTTTTTTATGAATTTACGGGTTTTATCATCTATGAGTATTTCCACTTTTACAGTAGAGTCGCTTATAATATTTATACTTTTCACCGTGCCGACATTAATGCCGGAAAAACGTACATTATTGCCCGCCTGTAATCCTGATACATCCTTAAATACGCCGCTTAGCCGGAACGTGCTTCTGAATAATTGCTGTTTCTCGCCGATTAAATATATTCCTATAATTAAAATGGCTATCCCAATCGAGACAAACATTCCCAATTTGATTTTATTACCTGTATCTTTTTTCATCTCATATACTCTTTTAATATTTCTAAAGTTCTATTCAAAAAATGAGCGTACCCAATCATCAGCAGATTTTTCAAGCTCGGCAAACGACCCTTCGGCAGCAAACACTCCGTCTTTGATGACGATGATTCGATTAGCTGTGAGCTTCGCACATTCAATATCATGTGTAATAATAATAGAAGTGGTTTTATTTTTTTTCTGCACTTCCATAATAAGATTGCTAATTTCTTTTGAGGTTATCGGATCTAGTCCCGTAGTGGGTTCATCATATAACATAATTTCGGGCTTTAGAATAAGTGTCCTTGCCAAGCCCAATCGTTTCCGCATACCGCCCGATAGTTCGGATGGAGATAATTCAATCGCATCAGAAAGCCCCACGTTTTTTAGTGCTTCGACAACCAACAGCTCCATCGCGTCGTTAGATATAACCGGCAACTGTCTTTTTAACGGAAACTCAAGGTTTTCTCTTACCGACATGGAATCATACAGAGCTGCGCTTTGGAATAAAAAACCGATTTTTTTGTGTATCTCAATCAACTCTCGCTCCTTGAGATCTGCAACATTTTTTCCGAGAATCACAAGTTTGCCATCATCAATGTCGAGTAGTCCGACAATGCATTTTATGAGTACCGATTTGCCTGTACCTGATTTCCCAAGCACGACAATGTTTTCTCCCTCATACACTTTGAAATTTATATCACGCAGCACATGATTTTTCCCGAAGGATTTTTTGAGATGTTCCATTTCAATGACTACTGGACTGCTATGTAGTGTCTCTTGTTTGACCGGTGTTTCGTTTGCTTCAATTCTCATATTCGTGTCAGCCTTGAAATAAGCTGGTAATTTGGACGGCTATCATATCTATGATAAAAACCATTAATGAGGCAAAGACAACGGCCGCATTAGCAGCTTTGCCCACACCTTCGGTTCCCTTGTTTGAGGTATATCCTTTGTAACACCCTATCATACCAATAGCAAATCCAAAGAAAACGCTCTTAATAAGAGCGGGAAATACATCATTGAAATCAAGACTTTGAAATATCAGTGAGAAATACAGTGATACACTTACATGATCCTTGAGGTTAACCGCAACAAATGATCCCATCAGGCCGATGGCATCCGAAAAGATGATTAATATGGGAAGCGTTACCGTTGCCGCGAGCACTCTTGTGACAACCAAGTACTTAAACGGATTTGTCCCCGAGACCTGCATTGCATCAATTTGCTCCGTTACATTCATAGACGCGAGTTCTGCGCCTATTCCCGACCCGGCTTTTCCCGCAAATATCAACGCGCTTATCACCGGACCGATTTCACGGATAATAGAAACCGCGACCATAGCAGGCAGCCATGATGTAGCTCCGAACTTTGCCAATGTCGGGCGCGATTGGATGGTAAGTACAAGTCCGATTATAAACCCGGTAATACCAATCAGAGGAAGTGATTTATAGCCTATGAGGAACGATTGTTTTATCAACTCACCGAACTCATACGGCGGTCTAAGCAATTCCTTAAAAAAACGCAGGGTAAAGGTTGTTAATGAAGCAACTTCAATAAACAAAGCATTAAAAATGTATGCGGAGAAGCCGTGAGATTCTACTTCCCCAGTCTTCAAGGCAGATGCCTCCGTTGTGGTGCTGTCAGTTCCTGTATCATTGTCCATTCGTTTTTACTCTATTGTGCATACTGTTTTCTTTTAAATTTAATACGATACCGACATTTGCCGGGCTATGATTATCTCCTATTACTTATATGATTACAAGCAGATAAATCATCTTCTTACATCGCGACAATTTTTTATAATGATATTATATGGAGAAACAGGTAAGCGAACAATGCGCCAAAGGGATGAAAAAGGGACTACACCTTTCGGAAAGGTGAGCTGGGTAAGCAAATGTGGCGGCTCTTCACTTCAAAGAACCGCCGACCTGAAAATATCAACTCGGGATCTGGCTGACTATTCCATGATCGCCCTTTGTACTTTTCTTGTCTCTCTTAGCGGCTTGTTTTTCCTTTAAGGTTTTCGCCGGTGTTTTTTTTGAATCTTTTTTTGTGTTGTGACTCTGGCTCATAATTGTATCCTTTATATAAAAGTATTTTTCTTATCGAACTTCGTAAAACATTACATGTACAGCGTTGAATTATGTTCAGTAAGATCCAAACCCACCAATACACATTCCTTATCGGAAAGATCCCCGATAATATTTTTTGTCGGTAAAGGATTATTTCGTATCAAGGTGGGGATTGCCACTATCTGATTATCCCGGGCAAGTTGTGGATTCTTTAAAAGGTCAATCACTTCAATACGATATTGACCGCTCAATTTTTCCTCACAAATAAATTTGAGGTTGTTAAAAGCCTTAATTGCTTTTTGTGTTTGTCCCGCGACAAATAAACGTAAGTACCATTTACTATTTTCACCTTTGACGGGAAACTTGTGTCGTTTGTTTATTTTTGATTTCACGTTTGCACTCTTCATGTTTATATTTTCTTGACTTTGGCTGTTTGTTTAATATTTGTGTCGCCTCTTCGGCTTTTAGCCATTATCGCCGCATCCTGCGTAAATCTTTCAATTCTTGCCTTTTCTATTCCTATTACTTTAAGGGCTTCCGACTCCTCGGCTTCAAATTCCGACCGGAGCAGCAGAATATTTGCCTGCATGGCTTCGCGTTTACGCTCTATACCATATTGTTTACGAACAATTTCTTGTTTTCGCAACAATTGTTCCGCCTTATCTTTTGTCTCTTGCGATAATCTCGCGGAGCCTGTCAATACGCCATCGGCGCCGACATATACATCCACCAGTTCAATTCCACGGTTGGTTAATTTAAACTCGCGAATCTGATTGGAATGTTCCATACCGCGTGATTTAAGCACGTATAATCCTCTGTTTCGTTCGCCACCGACTTCGATATCACGAAGCAGCAGCCAGGTATCGATGAGTGATGAGACATATACATCGCTCATTTCCATATTGTCTCCGGCGGAAGTTAAACTTGTAAAAAACGCTGTTATCTTTTTCAATTTCAAGAAATCAACAAGGCGTAATAGCATTGCTTTAACTTCAACCTGATTGTCGCCGATAACAAATGCATTAATGGGGTCAAGTATAACTATGGCGGGCTTAAATTCGTTAATTAGTTTAATACTTGTAGTAAGGTGGGTTTCCAATCCGTAAAGCGTTGGCCGTACAGCATGAAAATGAAGCAATCCCTTATTCACCCAAGGCTCTAAATTTATACCGATTGAGCACATGTTGCGAACAAGCTGCGCGGGTGATTCTTCGTAAGTAAAAAAGAGTACACGTTCGCCCCGCTTGCACGCTGCCTCAATAAATTGCGAAGCGATGCTTGTCTTTCCGGTACCGGCGGTGCCTGAAACAAGAACCGTACTTCCCCGAAAATATCCCTTCCCGGACAGCATCGTATCAAGACGTGAGATGCCGGTAGAAATTCTCTCTCTTGAAGACGAGTAATTTAATCCCAGTGAGGTAACGGGTAAAACCGAAAAACCATCTTCGTCAATAAGAAACGGGTATTCATTGGTACCATGCGTTGAGCCGCGATACTTCACAATACGTAATCTGCGTATAGACGATTGATCGCTTACACGATGGTCTAGTAAAATCACACAATCGGAAACATATTCTTCCAAGCCTTCACGGGTGAACGCACCATTGCCCCGTTCGGCAGTAATAATAGTTGTAACGCCTTTTCTTTTAAGCCAATGCAGCAATCTGCGCAATTCGGCACGAAGAATAAGCGGGTTTGGTAATCCTGAAAAAAGCGACTCTATCGTATCCAGCACGACCCGTTTGGCCTTGATGCTCTCAATTGCATGATGGATTCTGATAAAGAGACCCTCCAAATCGTATTCACCGCTTTGGGAAATTTCACTTTTCTCCACATGGACGTGCTCAAGCCACATTTTTTTGTCCGCGATCATGCCCGGCAAATCAAATCCAAGAGAAGCCACGTTAGCGATGAGTTCGCTTTCGCTCTCTTCGAATGACACAAAAACACCCGGCTCATTATATTTCATTGCTCCCCGAACCAAGAACTCCATTGCAAAAAGCGTCTTTCCGCATCCCGCGCTGCCGCATACGAGAGTTGGCCTCCCTTTCGGTAAGCCGCCGCCTGTAATTTCATCTAATCCTTGAATGCTGGTGGGAGATTTCGGAAGTGTATTTCGCTTAAATGGGGTTTTGGTTTTTTTCATTTTGCATCTCTAATTAAATAGTATTTCACTTTCAAGCAATAATAATATCGCTCTTAATTAATCATTGACTAAGCTCCGGGTTACTGCCTGTCAGTGCCTCCGGTGTAAGACCCATTGAACATTTTATCTATCAACGATATGCAGTATAGATAATCCTTGCCGGTAAATCCATAGTCCAAAGGGATGAAAATAGAATTAACCATTAAAGAACATATCTGGCGGCTTCAACAGAGAATAGCAAAAGCGGAGCCGCGTGTTTTACTTGAACTGAAAATAAATCAGCGCCGCACCTGCGGCGGTCATCAGAATAAAGGTTATTGTTCCGAGAATGTTTGAAATTCTCGTGTTAGTAAATTTGCCCATCACCGATTTGTTATTCCCGATGTGCATTATGATGGCGATCATAACCGGGGCAGTCAAACCATATAAAACCGCCGTATAAATAAGTGCATGTATGGGACTAATACCGAGAAAATCGAGCGACAACCCTACAATGAGCGATACAACAAGAGTGATATAAAATCCCTTTGCCTCGTGATATTTCTTGTCTAAGCCCTCTTCCCAATTAAAGGTTTCCGCCAAAATGTACGAAAGAGAACCGGCTAAAACCGGAATCGCTAAAAATCCGGTTCCGATAACGCCAAGAGCGAAGAGTAAATACGTAAGCTTGCCGGCTAATGGCTCCAATGCTTTTGCGGCTTGCCCGACAGTATCAATTTGATTTATGCCGGCATTATACAATACGGTTCCGGTTGTTACCATGATGAAAAACATGACAAGATTTGAGAATAACATGCCAAAATCAACATCCATTTTCATGGTGCTCAAAATTCGCTTGTTGACGATAATAATTTTCCCACCGTGAGAAATATCTTCGGCCTCCATGGTGGCTTGCCAAAAAAAGAGGTATGGGGAAATAGTTGTGCCTAAAATTGCCACGAAAATAGACAGGTAGGTTTTATTCAAATGAATTGTCGGTATAAAAGTATTCTGCAGAATTGCAAGCCAATCAGCCCGAACAAGAAAGGGAACAACCACATATAATAAAAGCGATAGACAAAACCATTTTAATGCACTGGCAAGTTTTCGATATGGGTATTTAACTATAACGAAAACCAATAATGCTGTAAATAGTATACTGAACATAAAAGAAGGAACAGCCGGGAGTAAAAGATTGGTAACAGCGCCCATTCCCTGAATATCCGCGCCGATATTTAAGATTATAGCCGGGAAACTGAATATTACCAATAAATACAAAATAACTTTCGGATACTTCTTCTTTATTGTTGTCGTCAATCCCGACTGAGTAACCATCCCGATACGCGCGCACATCTCTTGCACCGCGGCCATGAGCGGAAATGTAACAATTGCCATCCAGAGCGTAGCATAACCAAACCCCGCGCCCGCCTGTGAGTATGTCGCTATTCCCGATGGATCATCATCGCTTGCCCCCGTAATGAGTCCGGGACCAAGTATCCGCCAGAATTTATGCAGCCTTGTCGAAAGTATAGCGGTTATTTTCATATTAGTTAATTATGACCGGTTGTATTAAAAAAGTTGTCTTATATAAAATCAGGTCGAAACACACATTTTGATTATCCCGCTTTCCCGGCAAGCATAGATGATTGATCTTGAAATCCCGGATACATCATTATAGATCTTTTATGCCGTTGATTGCAAACTGAATCCCGATGCAGACTAATAGGAATCCCATTATCTTCGAAAGACTATCAACACCGTTGACACCGAGATAACGGCGCATAAGGCCGGCACTGCGAAGAACCAGCCATGAGATGCATGCAGTTATTACTATAGCAAGTACAACCCCCGTGTATGCAAAGACTTTTACATACCCATGACGGCCATCAATAGAAGAAGATATCGTAATAACGGTGGCAATTGCTCCGGGGCCACTCAAACTCGGCATGGCAAGCGGACTAAAGGAGATGTTTTTCTTTTGTAGAGCCTCTTGCTTCCCTTCGTTAGTTATATGCTCTTCGGCGGGAAAGAGCATACGAAATCCCAGAAATCCGATTACCATTCCACCGGCAATACGAATGCCGGGTATGGAGATACCCAGAATCATCATAATAAAATGCCCGGCAAGCAGAAAGGCCACAAGGATGCCGGTCATGTATATACAGGCTAATAAAATTTGACGATTGCGATCCTGCTCACTGAGGTGCGAACTGATGCCTAATAAAAGAATCGCTGTGCTTACCGGATTGATGATGGGAAGCAGTGTTATGAGGGTTACAAAAACCCAAGAGAAAAAAGCGCTTACATCTTGCATGAAAACATCATTTATTATAATTCGAATTTCTTAAATAGATAATATTTGGGGAAATCAATACCGAATGTAAAGAGTGCTGATATTCCAATCACACTTAGAACAACATATAGGTTTAAGGAAGGAACAAGAATGCCGAATAAACTGATAAGCACAATTCCGACTATCGCTGACGAACATGATATAAGTAAACCCTTGCCGGGAAGAGACGACCAGAAATGCTTTCTTTCCCGAACTATTAAAACCCTAAACTGACTATTGATTATAAAGCTGAGCATTACGAGTGAAGTCAATTCGGGCCATTGTAAATGGAACCAATGAATACCTATTAAAACGATAATTATATCTTCCAGAACATAAAACAGCGCCGGGACGACAGATGCTAAAAAAATATTCTTTAAGTTCCATTTGTTCGGGCTGCCTGTACTTTTTGCATTATCAGACGCCAGCGTCATACTAACGAAGTCATTGGCAAATACCAGGAAGGTCATTCCTATAAGAGAAAGCAGAATATCGTGCAACCAGAAAAAACCTATCGAGAGGAAAGCCACAAATTCCACCACCTTAACTACTTTATTAAGAACCCATGTCAACATTCTCTGATATGTCTGTCTGCTTATCGTTACTGCATCAATTATGACACCCATACCCGAATCAGTCAGAACAACACTTGAGGCTGCCTTTGCAACATCTGTCGAATTGTTCACAGCTATTCCCATCTCGGCTTGTTTCAATGCAGGAGCATCATTAACTCCATCTCCGGTCATCCCAACGATATGTCCTCCGGATTGCAAAAGATTCACAATTTTAAATTTGTCTTCGGGGTATATTTCCGCAAAACCGTCGCAGGAACTCACTGTTTGCAATTGTTTGTCGGCGCTAAGATCTTTAATATCATCCATGCGTATAATGGTATTACCTATCTCAACCTCCTTGCATATTTCCTTTGCTATCGCAAGACTGTCTCCCGTTAACATCATCGGCTTTATTCCCAGCATTCTTGCTTGCTCAATCATCTTTTTTGAATCCGGTCTCGGCGGGTCTGTCAGGGATAGCAAACCGATAAATTTCATGTTTCCAAAATCACTACCATCCGACCCGGCAATTGCGATTGTTTTGTAACCCTTTGCGGAAAAACCATCTATCGTTTTGTTTACCTCATCCAGAGTTTTGTTTTCAATATTATGACATAAAGCAATAATAACCTGCGTGGCTCCTTTAGCAGCTTTAAATTTCTTTCCTCCGGTTTCAATAATTGCTTCTGTTCTTTTTGTTGAAGGGTCAAACGGGATATAGGAAACCTGCTTATACTTATCGAAAGTTATGCCATTTGCTTTTGCAAACGCGATGACCGCCAGGTCTATTGCGTCCATTCCTTCAGCCTGTGATGTTAGTGAGGCAATTCGCAGAACATCCTCTGTTTTGTATCCGGAAAAAGGGACACTGCCGACAACAGACAAATTGTTTTGTGTAATTGTGCCTGTCTTATCGAAACAAATAATATCAATGGATGCGGCATCTTCTACTGCATCCAGATTTGTTACCAGCGCTCCTTTTTTTGCCAGCTCGGTTGCGCCAACGGATTGTACTATGGTAAGTACTGCCGGTAGCGCCGCCGGAATTGCTCCCAGAAGGACAACGATAACAAAGTTCATCATTATTGAGATATTGAGGTGCATCAGGAAAGCCGATATGGCAACCACCAAAGAAGCGACGAGACCCAAATAAATCAGATATTTTACAACAGCCATCATCATTGCTTCCTGATGTGACTTCGGTTTGGCAAGTTTTACCAATTCAACTGTTTTACCAAAAAAAGTATTGGCGCCGGTGTTAATCACTATCCCGGTCGCCTTGCTCCGCGTTATCACGGAACCGGAATACATAATATCCAGTGGATGTGCTTCTATCGGCAAAGATTCTCCGGTCAACGCAGATTGATTTATCGACATATCACCCGATATAATTTTTGCATCCGCGGGTACTATGTCGCCAAGTTTGACAGAGATAATATCTCCGCCAACAATTTCTTTTGCGTCTTTCTCGGACCATACACCGCCTCTGAGAACCTTGGACTTTATTGCCAGCTTATTCTTTAAGAGATCAATCACTTTCTGCGAGCTTCTCGTGTGCATATATCCAATGATGGCATTTGTGGTAAGTAAGGAAAATATTATTATTCCTTCAAAGTAATGACCTAAAAGAAATGATAGCCCCATCGCAATTTCCAGAAGCCACGGCATGGGGCTCCAATAATGGCTTATGAATTCTATAAAGGGATTTTCTTTCTTAACGACTATTTCATTATCCCCGAATTTTTCACGGCGGTCTATAACTTCAGAATCACTAAGCCCGTTCGCGGTAGACGCTAACAGATTATACGTCTCTTCTAAAGAGATTTTTTTATACTCAGATGTGTTTTTAATCGTAGGTACCATAAGACATTTTCTTTGCTTATCTGCTCATGGGAGGCTTGCAAGTCAGTGAGAACATAATATGTTTTCAATTAGGCGCAATAGAAAAGAAGAAATTGGTGTTGAATCAATATGTACGGTTTTCAATTACTACCTTTTCCTTTTATGAATAGAATATTGATTTTTTGGTTAAGGACATTATTTTCTGAGCGCTGCTAATTTTTTAAATAATCCCAGTTCCTCGTCGTTGAGATTTTCGGGCAGTAATATTTCAATTTTTACATAAAGACTTCCAAATTCATTCCGCTTTGCAAAGACCGGCATCCCGAGTCCCTGAAGCCTGAACTCCTTCCCACTTAATGTCCCTTTCGGTATATCGATGGTAACTTTTCCTTTGAAACTTTTTATTTGCGTCTTACCTCCGAGTATAGCTGTATATAATGCAACCGGAAGTATGCAGTGGAGATCATTTCCCCTGCGCTGGTAGTAATGATGAGGGGCAATCCTGATGGTGAGAAAGAGGTTGCCGTTCGTACCTCCGTTTGAACCTTTTCCGCCTTTACCCGGTATTCTCAGTTTTTGCCCGTCGGCGACACCCGATTTTATAGTGACTTTAATTTTTTGATCGTTAAGCTGGATAAAACGGATTGTTCCGTTATATGCTTCTTCAAGTGAAAGGATGGTTTCCGTTTCAAGGTCTCTTCCTTTGGCAACGCTTCGTCTTCTTGGCTGCTGTCTGTTTGACTGTCCGAACATCATTTCAAACAGATCGTTGATATTCTCATCATCGAACCCCGGTGAAGGTTCATTCGACTGTGTTCGATTAGCGCTGTTTGCATACTTTGACCAATCAAATCCTCCCGGCTGCGCACCGGCTTGCGTGTAATTATTCCAGTCATTTCCTAACTGGTCATACTTTTTCCGTTTTTCCGGATCACTGAGGACTTCGTTTGCTTCGCTGATGACCTTAAATTTTTCTTCAGCCGCTTTATCGCCGTTATTTTTATCAGGATGATACTTTTTTGCGAGAGTTCGATATGCCTTTTTAATCTCGTCAGGCGTAGCCGTTTTACTAACGCCTAACTCCTTGTAATAATCTTTATAATTCATAATGGCAGCATATTATTCTTGATTTTGATATACGCCACTGCCCGTGATGTGTCATTCTGCAACCCGCACCTGGGCGACACGCAATAGTTCACCATTCCAAAGATAGCCGCGGCGCAGCTCATCAACAACCGTTCCTGATTCACAATCATCACGATTAACCACTGATACTGCTTCATGGAGATTATAGTCAAACGGCATTTTAACACAAGTAAACGGCGTAACTCCATATGATTCCAACATCGTAAGATATTTAGTATGAATATTTTTCATTCCATTAACAAAAGATTGCTTGGTGCCGTTTGTGTTCAGCAAAGCGCTTTCCATATCATCAACGATACTCAGTAATGAGATTATTATTCCTCGCATCGCATCTTGCGCTAATTTGCCAATATCCTTTTCGGTGCGGCGGCGATAGTTTTGAAAATCAGCACGAGCATATAGATTTCGCTCACGTTCGAGAAGAATTTCCTCATTCAGCTTTTCAATTTCAGCGACCAGATCGGCCGGAGGTAACATGTTTAATGCAATATCTGTTTTGGTTGGATTCATAGTATTTTACCTAGTCCTTGCAAATTTCATAATGATGAAAAAGTTCATGTACATATTCTTTGCCGATCATTTTACAGGGATTAAACTCGGGGCTGTCTCTAACGGATGCCTTTGAAAGATTGACGTATACTTGAGCTTCTTCCCAGTCAATAAATTTTATCCACTGAGGCGAGATAAGAACTTTCTTACCCGGCAGCCAGTTGTGTGTGTCCACTATAAGAAATGCCAGCGCCCAATTTTCATCGTCAACGACAAAATCCTCAAGATGACCAATCTCACCATCAATTGCATGGATGTGGTAGCCCTTGATATTTTTTGTGCTGCGCAGGTGTGAGTCGATAACTTGTTCCTGAGTAGGATTGGCCACATCTTTTACTGTTTTTGCATCAAATATTTCGGGTAAAGGATCTAATCCAATTGGCCCCGCGTAAAACCCTTCTTTCCAATATTCTGCTAATGCATAGTGTTTCAGCAGTTGTATTTCGTGCTGACGTGACACGGTTTGTTTGGATTCGAAATCAGGGCTGTTCCGGACTTGATCCATCGTGAGGTTGACTTTAAATGTCTTTGCCTCCCAATCTGTTTTTCCAAGAGCGGCGTGCGGAATCAGCACCTTTCGATTAAATAGCCACGAACCCGTTTCGACAACTGCATACCGGATGGACCAAGTGTGATCATCGATGTAAAATTCATTCACCGTTCCTAATTCACCATCGCTCGCACTAATTGCATAGCCCTCTAAATTACTTATACTTCGTAACATATTTTTGTCCAGTTATAATTGTTAATAAACATTTGAAAATCCCGCTCGTATTCTTTTATTTTTTCGGATTGATAATAGCATGCTGTGCCAGTTCTTTTATTACCATATCCGCAACATCAGTTGAAACAGTGCGGGAAGCATTAGACTCGGGAGAATTGCTTACAGCGCCCCATATCATTTCCCCTTTATCTCTGACATCCCATACTTCAATTGCGCGGCAGTCAATAATTTCCGACTCGACATATCCCGGATGCTGAACTGTATAGTAATAAATATCATATTTTTTTCGGAAGACATTGTATTGTGATTGAATCTCGAATGTGTTTGTTCCCGGCACGTAGTAAGAGTTTGTTTTTGGGTCAAGACGGCTTATCATGATAATTCCATCAAACCCTTTTTCCTCAACGGTCTTCATTATCTGACTGGTGTCGGGCAGCGCGTCCGGAAAAGAATGATAAGACGGAAATGCTTGTATGCCATTTGCTGCAAACTGGCCGACAAACGCATCTTCCCATATTCTGCGTTTAGCAGAATCTTTCCTCATAGAGATGATGAGGAATTTTTTCAATGAAGTCCCACGAAATGATGGGTTATTCCAAACATCACTAAGCTCGGAGGACGAACAGCTCTCGATGAGCATCAATCCACAGCATAACATCAAGGTTATGCCAAGTTTCTTGTAAAGTTTCATTGTTTACCTTTTCTTTCGATAATTATTATAAATTTTTATTCACTGCTCTTTTTCTGAAATATTACCCAGCCCAATAAAACACTGACAAGAAGTGCGATAGCAGCCGGTATCCACATCCAGCTGATACCCCACATTAATCCGGAGTTTCTCATTTCAGTGTTCATCATTGTTGATGTGATAGCGCCTCCGCAAAAGAGGAGGAAAACAATTACAACAATGATAAATGCAAGGACAAGAGGTGTATCTGTTCGTGTGTTCATATGTAATCTTTCTTAACTATGCTGTTCTAACCAGACTAATAACTCCCTGATGCTGGCTGTTGCCATTGCAATGCACGTATCAGCTGCACCGTAATATATATTCAGCGAATCGCCATCGGGAGCAATAGTATAACCGCAGGGAAAAACCACATTTCCGACATCACCGTGTTGCTCATATGGTTCTTCGGGAGCAAATATCCACTCTTTACCGCGTTTGATGCAAAGCTCGGGCTTGTTCAAATCAAACAATGCAAGGCCTAACCTATAAAGGCATCCACCGGCTGTTTGTCTTACTCCATGATAAATAACCAACCATCCTTCAGGTGTTTCAATCGGCGGAGCTGAAAGCCCGATTTTATTAGCATCCCACCATGCGCCTTTCCGCGCATCCATCATTAAAACATGCCTGCCCCAATATTTCAGGTCGGGTGAATATGAAATCCACATATGTGCTCTGGGCGCACTTACCGGACGATGAACAAGTGCCCAAAAACCATTAATGGTATGAGGAAGGAGAGCAGCATCCTTATCTTCAGGAGGCATAACGACACCATAGCGCTCAAAGGTTTTAAAATCTTCTGTAAGCGCCAAAGCCACTCCGGGACCATCACGTGTAAATGCGACATATACTACAACATACTTCTTTAGCTCGGGGACATACGTAATACGCGGATCCTCTATTCCCCATAATTCTTCGGGATGTTTTTCAGGATCTGCTAGTAAAGTCGGCAGTGGGTCGATCTGCCAGTTATCTTTACCATTTAGTGAACGGGCCGCACAAAAATGAGAGGGCCCTCGCCTGTCTTCCACACGACAAAGAAGGAGTGTAGTGCCATCAGGGAGTATTGTTGCTCCTGCATTAAATACGCTATTGATTGCATAAGGCCAATGGTCCGGAGTGAGAATTGGGTTTTGTTTATAACGGTGAAAAAGTTCAATATGCTGATTATTCATTCTGTATTTGCTTTCGTAGTTATTACTGCCTGTTCGGCTAATCGCAATTCTAATAATGATTGAAGAAATGCTAATGTAGATTCAGCTCCTTGATTTTCATTAAGACGGTCGGAGTGCAACCCGTCGCGGCATCCACCTGTTGTCGGGTCGTATACGGAAAGATTCAAGTCGTTGCGTCCGAGGAACCACTCAAACGCGCAACGTGCTTCTATATTCCATGCTGCGTCCCCAGTAATTCGTAACGCCTCGAGACTGGCGGAAACCATTACCTGAGCCTCAACAGGCTGCTGGTCAAATCGGGCACGTTCACCACCTTTGCGATGAAATCCATTTGAACCTATCGGAACAAAATGGCCGGTCTCTGCGCGTTGTAAACCAGCAAGCCAACGCAAAGATTCCAATCCTGCTTCGAGCATTTCAGTATTTGGAATTGCATATCCGCATGTAAGTAAGGCATGCGGCAGTACGGCATTACAATATGAAAGTTCGTTTTCGTACCAGCGCCAGTCATCAGAACACACATCTTTGTAAAGTTTTAAAAGCCGACCGGCTAATTCATCCCGCACTGCGTTTGCCCTGCTGTCACCGGCATATTTTTGTGAATATTCGTGAATAGCTAAAAGTGCAAATGCCCATGCCCGCGGACTTGTAGTGCCAAGAATTGACGGCAATGTTTGTTCAAACAACCAGCCCGCCATACTCGTAAAAGTAGGAATATCGGAATGCCCTAACAAAGTTCCCAGTGCTAAAAGCGCTCTTCCATGACTATCATCTGACCCGGATTCTTCTAACCAATTATGCGAATAGTCCATAAAATTCCGGAATCGTTTGGTTTGGTCATTGAACGCGAAGCCGAGAAAGGCTAGGTACCGGGAAGCAAGTTGTAAGCTCTCGCTGCTTCCTAGTTCATCCAAAAGAATGCTGACTATAAGAGCGCGTGCATTATCGTCGGTTGTATAGCCATGCGCGTAATTGGGAACGGTAAAAAGAGCATGCTGAAACATGCCCGTATAATCCGTCATGTGAAATAAGTGGTCGAGTTTTATTGATGGGAGTTCTCCCGGAAATTTATCGAGTGCATTGGAAATGAAACCTGCGGGCACATAATGACGACGTTCTAAGCGCGCACGCTCAAAGCTTGCCATATACCGCCGGGCAACTTCAGACCAAATCATTGTGCGCCCGAACATATACGCACGCTTACGCATGGCGTGTCGTTCGGTTTCGTTGGCCAGCAAATCATTTACTTGTTTTGACAAAGCTTCCGAATCGCGGAACGGAAATAACTTGCCTCTTCCGTCTGATAAAATCTCCTGCGCGTACCAGTATGGTGTAGAAATTACCGCTTTCCCGGCGCCTAAGGTATAAGCCAAAGTGCCTGATGTAATTTGCGCCTCGTTGATATACGGAGTAATATAAATATCCGCCACGCTGATGAACTCGACAAGTTCTTCTAAACTCACAAACCGGTTGTAAAAAATCACATTACTCTCTACGCCCTTTTGCTGCGCGAGAAGCTGTAATGAAAGACGGTAGGCCTCCCCTTCATGCTTGATGACATGGGGATGCGTTACCCCGACAACGATATAGACGGTATCCGGGTGCTTCTCAAGAATTTTCGGCATAGCCGAGATAACGGTTTCAATTCCTTTACTTGCCGAGAGCAAACCGAATGTGAGTAATACTTTTTTACCTTCGACCCCAAACAGGTCCTTATTAAAACTTGGATCTACAAACGGGACATCGGGAATACCATGGGGAATTATATCTATTTTGTCCGGTGATATATTATAAATGTTCTGTAAAAATTCACAGCCTCTTTCACTCATAACGACCAAGCGATCAGAGAAAGCCGCGACCTCTTCCAGCACCCGTCGCTGGTTCGCGTCCGGATTTTTCAATATCGTGTGAAATGTCGTTACTATCGGCATCCGCAATGCCCGCAAAAGCGCTAAAATATGAGCGCCTGATTTTCCGCCGAATATGCCATATTCAAATTGCAGGCAAACCATATCAACATCATTGATATTAAGAAAGTCCGCTGCGCGCCTGTATGAAGTAATATCTTTTTCAATCAGTTCGAACCGGACGCGTGACGGATACGCATAACCGGCTTCGGTATCATTCACCGGTAAAGCAATGCAGGTTGTTCCGGCATACTGCCCGGCGATAGCTTCGCACAAATCTGTTGTAAATGTAGCAATGCCGCATTGCCGCGGCAGATAGTTACCTATAAATGCAATACGGTTTATATCGTTATTTTTTGGCCCTTTTGTCAAGAGTATCTCCTTTTGAATTTGTCCGAGTTTCATTTGATACTCGTCTGTATGTTATTAACGAATTATATTCAATAGATTGTATAACATAGCTTCTCTATAACGTCCTTAAACTCATCATTATGTTCATTCATGGAACCGCATGAATATTTCCCGGCATATAAGCACGACAAACAGTAAAAATAGTTGAGCAAACAGATAGAGATTTCTTTTCTTTACCGACTTACAAAATTTTCTTTCGCGCAAATATTCTGCTCTGTGCTTTAACCGTATGACCATTTTTTCTTCCGTGGAAGAGATGCTTACGAGAATCATCGCATTACCAATGTATTGTTAGGTTTTAATTCAATCACATAATCAATTATTACGAGAGAATAATCAATCGTTCTTTAGGATGAAAAGAGAACTACATCCTTTTACTCGTTCATGATTTACTTGAGATTCTTTTATTGAGAGGTCAATTATTGATTGTAGATATGCTGTCGGAAATAGCCTGCAAGGCACGATCGCCGTAGGAATAATTTGCTATTTCCAAACGGGTATGCAAAGCCAGCTTTTCCATGATGTTGTGAATATGACTCTTAACCGTATATGTCGAAACATGTATTCTTTGGCCAATTTCCTTATTGCTCATTCCCTCGCTGAGCAGGCCGACCACTTCGCGTTCCCGTTTTGTCATTTTAACGGAATCTTTTACTTTAGAGTTTCCTTCCTTTACAGCATGATCAACGATTTGTGAGAAAAGCGTATCAACCAGGAGAGCCGGAAGAATATTTATTCCCTCAGCCACGGAGCGTATGGTCAATAAAAAATCCTTAAAAGATGCATCTTTAAGAATAAATCCGTTGGCGCCCGCCTTAACGTATTGCAGAACATCTGCCTGCAACGGGGCAAGATCCATAACAATAATTTTGGCATTTGGAAAATCGTTTTTGACAACTTCCACAACATGCAAACTATTTTGATTGCGCAGACCTAAATCCAAAAGGACAATATTCGGCTTTAATTCTTGTATTTTACGATATGTGCTCCTGCCGTCTCCGGAAGCGGCAACGATAAGTATATCTTTATGAGGTTTTAATATTGCCAAGATACCATCACGCAGGAGGCGGTTATCTTCTATAAGTAACAATCGTATTTTTTTCATAGTCTCTTCTCATAATAATTAAATGCCAGGCTGATAAACGCATCATCAATAATTGCTCCTTAACACAACATCATCATTCATCACCCATGCGTGATAGCAGTTCGTCGTATATTATAAATATAATTTGCAGTTAAATGAGGTGTAATATCAATAGAGCCAAGGGATGAAAAAGGAACTACATCCTGACGAAAGGGCGCCGGAAGTTATTCGTCAATTAAAGAAGTTTTATCTATCGCGGAGTTATATGAGTCGGAGACATGAGCGTAGTTTGCAACCTGCACACGGGTATGAAGTGATAATTTTTCCAAAATATTGTGCACGTGGCTTTTCACCGTGTAGGTAGAGAGATGGAGCTTTTGTGCGATTTCTTTATTGGTGGCGCCATCAGCTATCAATTCAATCACCTGCCGTTCTCTTTTTGTCATGCGGACAGACTCAAT
>Ga0224524_1000228_pt1 | contig 24879 bp, 23 predicted proteins | sample CFST75metaG_FD_179895 | JGI IMG/M metagenome (GOLD analysis project Ga0224524, IMG submission 179895) | Peat soil microbial communities from Stordalen Mire, Sweden - C.F.S.T75 | ecosystem: Environmental > Terrestrial > Soil > Wetlands > Peat | place: Sweden: Norrbotten County, Stordalen Mire... | reverse complement strand
TGCCTTTTAATTAATGAGCCTTATTACCGAGAAGTGGTACAAACCGAAATGTGCCCCATTCCTTTTTCTCAATTTTTGTTTCTGAGATTTTTGTTATGGTTGTCATTACCTGTATTTCACCGTCACCAACAGGAATTACAAGTCTAGCCCCAGTCTTCAATTGGGCAATTAGATCTTCAGGGATATACGGTGCGCCCGCAGTAACAATAATTCCATCAAAGGGAGCATAGGAAGGCAATCCTTTGTAACCATCTCCAAAAAACATTTTTGGGTTATATCCAATGGATGGAAGAAATAATTTTGTTTTATCGTAAAGATTTTTAATTCTTTCAATCGTAAAAACTTTGGCACCCATTTCAATAAGTACACAAGCCTGATAACCGCTTCCTGTACCGATCTCCAAAATCTTGTTTCCTCTTTTTATATTCAAAAGTTGCGATTGAAAAGCAACAGTGTAAGGTTGAGAAATTGTCTGTCCATCACCTATAGGAAATGGTTTATCCTGGTATGCAAATTCAAGAAATGATGAATCCATAAATACATGGCGTGGAATTCGTTCAATGGCTGCAAGAATGTTAACATCTGATATTCCTTTTTCCTTTATCTCCTCAACCAGCTTCTTCCGTAAGCCCTTATGCTTGTATGTATCAATCACATTCATTTATCAAATCCCCATTTACGAACAGTTGTCAAAATCTTTTGCGAAAATAATGAAATCAGCTAAGCATAAAAAATTACTTTTGCACTAAATCAGAAATTTATGTTAAAAATAGGCGTACTTGGAGCAGGACACTTAGGAAAGATCCATATTAAGTGTATAAAAGAAATTGAAAATTTCGAATTCATTGGTTTTTTTGACCCGGATGAAAAAATTGCCGCTGCTGTTGAAAAAGAATACGGTATCCGCAAATTCTCTTCAGTTGAAGAACTGGTGGATGTTGTAGACGCAGTTGACATTGTTACACCCACAGTTTCGCATTACGAATGTGCAGCGAAAGCACTACGGAAATCAAAACATGTCTTCATAGAAAAGCCACTAACAACTACCTTAAAGGAAGCAAAATCATTGATTGAACTTGCCAAGGAAGCAAATGTCAAGGTGCAAGTGGGACACGTTGAGCGTTTTAACCCAGCGTTCTTGTCAGCACTTCCCTTTTTCGACAATCCTATGTTTATTGAGACACACAGGCTTGCGCAGTTTAATCCGCGCGGCACAGATGTGCCCGTAATATTGGACCTGATGATTCATGACATTGATATTATCCTTTCGGTGGTGCAATCAAATATTAAAAAAATTAGTGCCAGTGGAGTTTCGGTAGTAAGCGATACGCCTGATATTGCCAATGCACGAATTGAATTTGACAATGGTTGCGTTGCTAATTTAACAGCCAGCCGAATATCACTGAAGAATATGCGTAAATCAAGGTTTTTTCAAAAGGATGCTTATATTTCGGTCGATTTTTTAAAGAAAGAAACTGAAATTGTAAGAATGAAAAATATTGTAGGAGAACCTGACCCTTTATCAATCACAATTGATCTTGGACAAGGCAAAGGAAAAAAACAAATCTTCTTTGAAAAACCTGATATCACTCCGGTCAATGCTATAAAAATGGAACTTGAAACATTCTATGATGCAATTATCACCAATGCAAATCCACCTGTGACTATAGTGGACGGATATAATTCACTTGATCTGGCATATAAAATTATTGAAAAACTGAGTCTTACTCCAAACATGCTTTAAGAGTAAGGCATGAAGCAAATTCTCTGAACATTTTTAATTTACTCATCGTATAAAATTATTTCGTTCACAATAAAAACGATTAATGCTCGTTTAAATTAACTGTATTGAAAATTTCTAGGCCTATTGATGATGTCTGTACAAAAATTTCTTTCTACTCTATTAGTTTTTGCAGTTGCAGGAATGTTTTCATCGTGCGAAGTGTTTAATCCTGCAGAACAAATTCCATCTTATATCCACATCGATAAAATTAGTCTCACCACAACATCTGACCAGGGAAGCAATTCCAGTAAAATAACTGATGCCTGGGTATATGTTGATGATCAATTAATTGGAGCATTTGAATTACCTGTTACTCTTCCTGTTCTTAACAGTGGGAAACACAATGTTGTAATTAAACCGGGAATCAAAGTCGACGGAATAGCTGCAACAAGGGCTGTGTACCCATTTTACCAGCCATATTCTGCCAGTATTAATCTTATTCCCGACAGTGTTATAACCATCAATCCGACACTGACATATAATTCCTACACTGTATTTGAATGGAAAGAAGCTTTTGAGGATGGTGGCATCTCTATTGCAAAAACTCTTTTCAGTGATACCACAATTGGCAAAACCTCCGACACTTCTAAAGTGTTTGAAGGGAGTTATTCTGGTGTTGTCCATCTTGATGCAACACACGATTTCTTTCAGGGTCTTAGTCTTGGCTCTTTTATTCTACCTACGGGTGATTCACCGGTATTTCTGGAATTGAATTATAAAACAAATGCAACCATAAGAGTGGGTCTTTATGCAAACAGCACTTCATCTGTTATGAAACTGGATGTACTGTATATTAACAAGAGTGACAAATGGAACAAAATTTATATCAATCTGAACAGTGCTATAGCAAGAGCGACAAACAGTCCCGATGATTTCCAGGTTTGTATTGAAGTCCAGAAAGATTCTGACGTTTCATCAGCAGAAATACTTTTTGATAATATAAAACTTGTACACAATTAGCAAATGAACAAGAAACTCCAGGTAATAAAATATGTGATTGCCGATCTTTTAGCGGCTTTCCTTGCCTGGGGCTTATTCTTTTATTCAAGAAAGATAACTGTCGATCATCAGAGTTTTCATCTGAAAGAACAGATTCTGATTGACAATAATCTTTATCTGGGCCTTATTCTGATACCAATATTCTGGCTTGCACTCTACCTGCTGATAGGGACCTACTATAGAATTTATCGAAAATCAAGGCTTAAAGAACTGGGACAGACCCTTCTTATCTCTATTATTGGTGTTATCCTAATTTTCTTTGTAGTACTTCTGGATGATGATGTAAGATCCTATAAAGATTATTACTTATCGTTCTTTATTTTATTCCTATTACACTTTGGTTTTACATTTGCTTTCAGACTAATACTAACATCCATCACTGCTTATAAGATACATCACAGAAAAATTGGCTTCAATACACTTATTGTCGGCAGTGATAAAAATGCCATCTCATTATATAAGGAAATTGAAAATCAGAAAACATCATCAGGCAATATATTTATTGGATTTGCTCATGTTAAAAATACAGGCGATTACTTGTTGAATGAATTTCTTCCTCACCTTGGCCATTACAAAAACATCTTAAATATTATAAATAAATATCAGGTCGAAGAAATTATTATTGCCATTGAACCATCAGAACATAAGAATATTGATAAAATACTAACAGAAATCAATGGTGCGAACGTTGTAATAAAAGTTATACCTGATATGCAGGATATTTTACTGGGATCAGTTAAAATGACTGCTATTTGGGATGCACCGTTAATCCAGATATCACCGGAACTGATGCCGGTATGGCAGCAATCATTAAAAAGAGTGCTGGATATAGTTGTTTCATTTATTGCTGTGGCGATTCTATCGCCGGTATTTATATTTACCGCAATCATGGTAAAGTTGTCCTCAAAAGGTCCGATATTTTATTCGCACGAAAGGATAGGGCTTTATGGAAAGCCTTTCACCATGCATAAATTCAGGTCGATGTTCGTGGATGCTGAAAAGAACGGGCCCCAGTTATCCAGTAAGCTGGATTCAAGGATAACAAGTTTTGGGCGCTTTATGAGGAAAGTTAGACTTGATGAAATACCACAATTTTTTAATGTGTTGAAAGGACAAATGTCGCTTGTAGGCTACAGGCCGGAACGACAGTATTTCATTGACCAGATTATTAAAACGGCACCACACTACAAACTGCTTTTTAAGGTAAAACCCGGGATTACATCATGGGGACAAGTGAAATTTGGCTATGCTGAAAATGTAGATCAGATGATACAGCGATTAAAGTACGACATTCTTTACCTTGAGAACATGTCGCTTTCAGTTGATTTCAAAATCATGATTTACACCGTGCTAATTATTATACAAGGTCGCGGGAAATAATGCTTCCTTCTCGAAAAATTTATTTCCTGAAGCAGGTTTTCAGGAAACAGAAGAGGTTCACATGAGATCATCTTCAATATAAGACTTTTTAAAAAAACCCTGATAATCATTTAAACTATCAGGGCTGTATCACTTAGAATAATTTGCTTTTATTGTTTTATAAGTTTGTAGCATGTATTATCAACCTTCATTATGTAAATACCCGGAATTAATGCACTAACATCCAGCGATTCATTCAAAAGTAGTTTGTCAATTAAAAGCTTTCCGCTAATATCGAGTACCTGAATCCTTAGCGTTTTGTCACTAGTATTTGAGAAAGCTATTTTATCAGTTGCAGGATTTGGGCTGAAACTAAGTGGTTTTGCTGCTGAAATATCATTTACAGCAGTGAAATTATCAGCAATCAAAACATTAAAACTTGCACCTACAGGCATAGGAGTATACGCATCCTGATTATAAATTGCCCACTGAGCACCCGTATAATAAACACCAATCGGTTTATCATTATATACACTGCCTACTCCTCCTGGATTCCAGTTATGAGTTACAATAATAGTAGCATCTGGATTCCCATTTAATAAAGGATTATCAATATAGGTTACCCAATCTGTAATATTGGATGCGGTAGCTGTATGCACAAAAGCATGTGTTCCTGGGTCCGGTACGAAAACATTATAAGCTGCTCCATCTGGGAATGCACTTCCATCTTCATTATAAATTGCCCACTTGGTACCATCGTACCAAACTCCTGTTGGTTTATTATTGTAAACATTATTTGCATCTCCAGAAGCGCCCCAGTTATGGGTAATAAAAACTAGGGCATTCGGATTATTATTCGTTGCAGGATTATCAATTGTTGTCCAGTTGCCTATAATATTTGAAGCAGAAGCAGTATGAATAAATGCACTTCCATTGCTGGAAGGAAGTAAAATATTATAAGCAGAACCCACCGGTATCGCTGTACCGCCGTCTTCATTGTATACTGCCCAATTGTTATAACCGCTCATATCATAATACCAGATTCCCGAATTGAAATTATTGTAGACATAATTTGGATCCCAGTTATCTGTAATCAGTATAATAGCACCTGGTGTGCTATTCAATCGTGTGTCATTAAGAATGGTAAAATCCCCAATTAAAGTTGAAGCAGTAGCAATATGAGTGTAAAATCCACCATAATAACCTTGCGCTTTCAAATTTTTTGTAGTTCCCATCAACAGCCCTATAGACAAAACAGCCAGGGCCCATCTCCATTTAAGTATCAAATTTTTCATTGCTTTTAGTTTTAGAAATTAAATTATTTGTTAAAGTCCTGATTTTAAACCTTTTCAAATTATCATTTATCTGATTAGTTTTTTAGTATACAAAATTATATATGCTTTAATAGAATTAAAATAAAATTAACAATGAATTAACAATGAATTAAAAGCCATTCACAGTAGGAGAAATTAATTTGGAATTAGCTGGAATAGATTTAAAAATGGTAGGTTGTAACTATCGTAACATTTTTTATTGCTTACCGATTGATAACATCTAACCTTGTCAACCTTACAAGTTGTATCTACAAAGTCCCGTTTTCAATTTTCTGCACAATTTCCTCTATGGCTTTATCATCGCCGGTGGGATCGTAATCTTCTTTAAGGTTAGCACCAAAAACTTTGGCCATTGTATTCCAGAATATTGCTCTGAGAGAGCCACGAAGTTCTTTCACAATTTCATAGGATGTAACACCGGTTTGCCTGTATATAAGCTTTAAAAGAATTTTACCCTGCGCCAGTGTCATATTCTCAACATCATCAGAAAATTGTTTTTTCAGATCTTCTTCTGCCTGCTTGAGTTTCGTCTTTTTTTCTGCAGGATCGGTGGTTGCAGCAATCATATCATTGTATTCTTTGAGTTTCACACTTGCAATAACTGCATATGGATAAACTTTCTTTACATCCCTGATTAATTTGCTGTATTTAACTGGATTCTTCGGTACAGTAACAGAATATGCTGGAGTAATTGTAACTTCATCCAGTACAAGCAAAGGCATGGTGTCACCATCGGTAACCTGGGCAGGTACAATATAGCCATCGGTCGTTTGCGCTCTTAATTCTGCAAACATCAATAAATTCAAGGCTACTATGTAGATTATATGTTTCATTTCGATTAACTGAGGCAGTTTATTCAATATCTGTGCCACATGCTTTACAAATTTACAAATATAAAATATGCAAAATAAAAAGAAACTTCATTTCTGTTATAAACTTCAGAAAGCATTGATTATTATAAAAAATAATGGAGATTGGAATCTCAGGCTACTTTAAGCCGTTCAGCATTTGTTTTACGAAGTTTATCTTCAGCATAAGGAACTGTAATATGAACTTCTGAAGCCTTCCCGTCGGATGGAATATCAAACATAGCATCCATCATTATGGCTTCGCAAATTGAACGAAGTCCACGCGCACCAAGCTTGTATTCTATTGCTTTATCAACAATATAATCAAAAACCTCTTCATCGAAGGTGAGTTTTATTTTATCAATCTCAAATAAACGGGTGTATTGTTTGATGAGTGAGTTTTTTGGTTCACGAAGTATTCTGCGCAAGGTGTCGCGGTCGAGTGCATGCAGGTATGTAACTATAGGCAAACGTCCAACAAGTTCAGGAATAAGGCCAAAGCTTTTTAAATCCTGTGGTGCAACATATTTTATCAGGTTATCCTTGTCTATTTCTTCGCGGTCCTTAACACCATAGCCCACAACATTGGCCTGAAGCCGCGAGGCGATTTTTTTATCAATGCCATCAAATGCACCTCCGCATATAAATAGAATATTCTGAGTATTGATCTGAATCATTTTCTGCTCGGGATGCTTACGGCCGCCTTGTGGTGGAACATTCACGACAGAACCTTCAAGTAATTTTAACAAAGCTTGCTGAACACCTTCACCAGATACATCCCTGGTAATTGAAGGGTTATCACCTTTGCGGGAAATTTTATCAATTTCATCAATGAAAACAATTCCTTTTTCAACGGCTTCTACATTATAATCGGCCACCTGGAGCAAACGGACAAGAACACTTTCAACATCCTCGCCAACATATCCTGCTTCTGTGAGTACGGTTGCATCTGCAATACAGAAAGGCACATGCAGCATTTTAGCAATTGTTCTCGCCAGCAGGGTTTTTCCTGTTCCGGTTTCACCAACAAGTATTATGTTCGATTTTTCAATTTCAATTTCCTCCTTGCCTTTTTGAGCAGGCTGGTTTATGCGTTTATAATGATTGTATACAGCAACAGCTAAAACCTTTTTTGCCTCATCCTGTCCGATAACATACTGATCAAGATGCTTCTTGATTTCAGCTGGCTTAAGCAGTTTGAAGTTGGGAATGAATTTACTTTTTTTGGCAAACAATTCTTCGTTAACAATGTTATAAGCCTGCGTTACGCAATAATCGCAAATATGACCCTCTAGCCCGGCAATAAGCATATTGGTTTCTTTCTTATCGCGTCCGCAAAACGAACATCGTGTTGTATCTTTTGCCATTGGTAAGTTTATTTCTTGCTTGTACGTACAAGAATTTCGTCAATCATTCCGTAGTCTTTTGCTTCCTGTGCAGTCATCCAATAGTCGCGGTCAGCATCTTTCCAAATTTTATCATATTTCTGTTTGGAATGAAGTGCAATGATTTCGTATAGTTCTTTTTTAAGTTTCTGAATTTCTTTAGAAACAATTTCAATATCGGTAGCCTGTCCTTCAGCACCACCCATGGGCTGATGTATTAAAACACGTGAATGTGTGAGTGCCGTTCGTTTTCCTTCTTTTCCTGCACAAAGAATTACAGAGCCCATTGAAGCAGCCATACCTGTACAGATTGTAGCTACATCGGGCATGATATATTGCATGGTATCATAAATACCGAGACCTGCATACACCGATCCACCAGGAGTATTCAGATAAATCTGGATGTCTTTTCTGGAATCAACTGATTCGAGAAACAGCAACTGTGCCTGTATAATGTTTGCAACATAATCATCAATTGGTACTCCAAGGAAGATAATCCTGTCCATCATAAGGCGCGAGAATACGTCCATGGTAGCGATATTCAGCTGACGTTCCTCGATAATGGTCGGAGAAATATAACTGCCATAAACTGAAGTGTATCTGTCGAGCGTAAGGCTGCTGATTCCCCTGTGCTTAATAGCATATTTGCGGAATTCATCATTATTATGTGCCATATATGAAAAGTTAAAAGTTGAAAGTTAAAGGTTTAATGCTGATGATCGTGGTCGTGGTCGTGGTCATGGTCATGGTCGTGAGTGTGCTGATGCTTTGCAGATGCCAGTTTTACAAAGTCATCATAAGTAATATCTTCGCTTTGTATCTGAACTCTGCGATTGAAAAGATCTCTCATTTTATCATCGTACAATTTATCGTAAATCCGCTTTGATTCTTCTTTGTTCTGAAGCATACGGTTCGCAATATCATCGAGTTTATCATCAGGAAACTCGGCGTTATCAGCCATCGGCATCGATTTTTTGAAATAATCTTTTATATAGTCTTTCACTTCTTCCTGAGTAACCTCAATGCTGTTTTCCTTCATCAGTTTATTTTCAATTAACTGCCATTTCAGGCTATCAGCATATACTGAAAATTCTTTTTCAATCTGTTCTTCAGTAAATTTTTCCTGGTTGGTTTCAAGTAGCCAGCGTTTTAAAAATGCTTCCGGTAAGGTAACTTTGGCATGCAGAAGTTCATCCACTATATCACTCACGAATTTTTTATCAGCTTCCCCTGCAAAAGAAATTTCAGCATCCTGCTTGATACGCTCACGCAATTGTTCTTCGCTTGTAATATTATCGTTTTTATAAACCTTCTCAAATAATTCGTTATTCAATTCAGCAAGTTCAACTCGGCTTATTGCCATAATTTTTAAACGGAAATTTGTTTTAATTTCAGCGACCTTTGCCTCATCAACGCCGAGCAAATGAGATACTTCATGATCATCGCCGATAACTTTCCTAATGTCAACATCGATGGTATCATCTTTTTTAAGTCCGATGAATTTTTTCTTAGATGTTTTATTTTTTATAAGGTCGAGTGCGATAGAACTTTTATTAGTGATACCACCTTCTTTGACATTGCCACTTTCGTCAAGTTCAGTAAACTCCGCATATATGAGATCTTCATCTGCAGTTACTTCAGGGTTAGAATATTTTCCGTACCTGCGGCGGATATCATTCATGTATTTATCAACCAACTGATCATTGATAGCAATATTATACTTTTTTACTTTGATATTTTCAAGCGGTTCAAGCGTAATGTCAGGACTTAAGGCCAGATCGTAATAAAATTCAAAATCTGTCTGGTTGTCCCAGTCAATGGTGGCTGATTTTTCCTTGTTAGGTAAAGGATTCCCAAGTATATCAATATTGTTTTGACCAAGATAATCGTACATTGTATCAATAACCATTTTATTGATTTCATCCAGCATTGCAGCTTTTCCGTACATTTTTTTTACTACAGAAGCAGGAACTTTTCCAGGACGAAATCCGGGGATATTCATTTTTTTCTGATAATCTTTCAGAATTTTTTCAACTTTTGGCTGATAATCATCTGCAGTAACTTCAACTTTAAGCAAAGCATTTAAGTCGTCAATTTTTTCCTGTGTAATATTCATTTTAAAATTCTGTTTTAATTCAAATGATGTTCTTAATAATTCATTTTATTTCAATAATAATCACTTCCTTTTTTACAAAAAGCCCACTTTAGGTGGACTTTTTCCATATTATGTGCGGATGAAGGGACTCGAACCCCCACGCCTCACGGCACCAGATCCTAAGTCTGGCTCGGCTACCAATTACGACACATCCGCAATTTTACTAATTAAGAATTATTTGTACAAGAACGCCTTATCTCAAAATAGTGTGCAAAGATATGCATTTTTTCACATCCTATAAAAAATAGTGGCATCTAATCGTACGAATAATTACCAATAAAATTATATATTTGTTTCCATCATATAATTTTGATCGTTATGAATGTAATAATTCGAATTGTCCCAGTGTTTTGTATTTGCGCAATAATGTGCGCTTGCGCCTCTTCTTCAAAAAAAATTGTTTACGATAAAATACTTTTCGGCAAAGGCGGCGGATTCACTGGAAAGTATGACGAATATTTTCTGAGCAAAAATGGAAATATTTACAAAAAAGATGCTACCACGAATTCCTTTACAAAAATAAAAGATCTGTCACGGAAAGAAACCATAAGCATCTTCAAACAGGTTGATACGGATGCCCTGTTTGAACTGGGTTTTAATCATCCTTACAATTTAACCTCTTATATTGAAATTGTAAAAGGAAGTGTGACCAACAGAATTGCATGGGGTGATGCGAAAACCCCACCGCCAGTTGCTGTGACGATTTTGTTTGATAAATTGATGGGGTATGTAATTGTTACAAAGCCTATTTCCAATAATATGAAAAAATGATTTGGTTGAACTAAAATTCATAAAACTAAAAAAGCGGAAATAATTCCGCTTTTTTAGTTTTAATCACATTTTCTATTGCTTAACAATATTCTTTACTGCATAACCTTTGTCAGAAGAAAGTTTCAACATATACAAACCGGCTGGCTGATCATCAAGATTGATATTAATATTGTTCGAGCCAATATCAACTGTCCATTGTTTTTTTGATATAATTCTGCCAAGCATATCTGTAATCACAAGATTTACATTTTCATTCTTGTCAGCATCAAACTTTATAGTAAACTGGTCGCTGAATGGATTCGGGTAAACACCCATGTTCAATGAAACTCCGTATTCTTTTACACTCTGCTGAGAAAGTGGGCTGAAACAAACATTATCAATGTATGCGTTATCAAGAGGGAAACCTAATGTATCCTTTGCTATGTTTCGAGTTTCAATGGTTACAGAAATCTGCTGTCCTGCATAGGAATCAAGATTTATGAAGTGAGTAACCCATGGATCGGAACCATCTGTTGTAGGATTGTAGGTTCCACCAATTTGAGTTCCGTTAACAAGAATTCTTAGGTTGCTTGCTTTTGAATAATCACCAGGGCCGATTACCTGACTATAAATAACACCACCATCGGTTTGCTTCAGATCGAAACGCATATTCAACGTGCTCCAAGCTGATGCATCAACACAGAAGTTAACTTTTGCAGATAAGAATTCGTTTATATTCCAAGTATTCACACCATCGGGAAACTGAAGTATATCAAGATAATCACCATAGGCATTGCCACCAGTCATTTGGAATCCCTTTGCCCCAGTATGATGAGCAGCGGTTGATATTAAAGCATGTGAATAATGAGTAGTCTCAATAAGTATAAGACTATTGATATTTGATTCTTCAAACCCAATGGTATCAAATCCAATATCCGTAGGATTCTTGATCGCAAATCCAGCAAACATATCATTTGTGTTCAAAGTATCCACATCATATTCTGTCCATGCGTCAATAGTATAATTCCCACTGGCAGAAAGATCAACAGGTGTTGAAAATACATGATTGAAAGTTCCCAAAGGCATAATGGTCTGTGGAATTTCCACAGTGTCGCGAATGGCTGCGCCGCCATTCACGCGGTAAGCAAGCACTATGGTATCACCTGCTGCCAGTGAATCGCATCCAAAAAACTTTACATCGATATCAACAAGTTCAGCATTTGTCATATGGCAAGTCGAAACAGGACCATTGATTTTGCTTACACCAACATCAACATTCTGTTGAATATTATTTTTGAATGTATATCCGATAATACTGTCATTGGCCGCTTGTCCGTCATGAGCATATTTAACCCAGCAATCAATTTTGTGTGTTCCAATAGCTGAAAAATCAGCGGTTGCAGCAAAGGTAAAATCAAGTGTATCGCCACCGTTTAAAGTACTTGCAAGAATGACAGTGTCATTCACAATGGCGCCGCCATCGACCCTGTAGGCTACAGGTATTGTATCATTGGCCTGAATAGCCATACTGCATCCGTTATATTTTAACTGTGCAAAGATATATTCTGCATTACTGTATCCGCAGGCTGTCTTAGGAGAGGTGATATTCAGCATTTGAAAATCGTTATCTGCAATCGGAAAGCCAATGCCTACGGCATACCAAGCTGTTGATGTTTGTATCACCGCAAAAGAACATGCCCCGTACAAGTCTTCTGCAGACTGTATTGCAGCCTCCCTTGCATCAGCATAGGTTGATGAAGATGTAAGGTATACTGTTAACGCTCTGTAAGCAATTTGTGCGGCAGAATCCCTGCCAATACCGGTTACATCATAAACATGACCTATATCATTAACTCCTGTATCTCCAACAGCTAGCAGATAAAACCAATAATTTAGAACTCCACTGTTAGTATGTACACCACCATTATCAATGGCTGGATTGGTAACCCAATATTGCCCCTTATATGTATCAGGATTTTGCATTGCTTTGGGATTTGCCAAGCTACGAAGGCCTGCATGATTTACCATAATATCTTCACCTTCCAACCAATCAGCATGAGCTGAATCGCCAAAAAATTCTATACACGTACCAAAAATATCACTGAAAGATTCATTCATCGCTCCAGATTCATCCTGATAAACAAGATTTGCTGAATGCTCTGTAACAGCATGTGTAATCTCATGACCGCCTACATCGAGGGAGGTAAATGGAGTGTATTGCGTACCATCTCCATCTCCGTATGTCATTCGGGTTCCGTCCCAAAAAGCATTATCATAATTCACATCATAATGTACATAGCTGATTAGTTTTGCACTGTCATTATCATAACTCGCTCTTCCGAATGTTTGAAGATAGTACTGATAAGTCATTTCTGCTGCAAAATGCGCATCAGTAGCTACTTCATCCTTGTTCGCATTAACATTGTTCCAAATATTATCAGAGTCAGTAAAATCGACGGCGGCAGCATAGTTCGTTCCTTTCAACATATTGTAAGTTTCAACTCCGTGGCCATAATGAACATTTCTCAACCGGTACACATTGGCTGAAACAGAATCAGTCCAAATTGTCTGCGTCCCTGAGTATTTTGTAACTGCTGTTCCGGGAACATCAGTAGTCATGAGCCTGTTTTCAGTAAATAAAACTTCGCCGGTACTTGCATCTACAAAAACGAAATTCCTACTTAATGGCTTGCTGGCATAGATGTCCACACAGTAAACAAGTTTATAATTAGCAGTTATTCCATCGCAATTTAAATCAGCTATCATTAATTCTGGTTCAGGATAATATGTCGCTGAAGGATTATTTTTTATTTGTTTAAGTAAAGCCTCTTCACCTGCATTTTCCCACATATAACTTTGTGCACCGGTATATGTAATGGCCTTTTCCCTCGCGGCATCAATGTTGAGTTGCGGAATAACAGTTAATGTGAGACCCTTTACAAGTTTTCCGTTTCCACTTACCGCAATTCCATTCCTTGAATGAATTAAATAATTTGCAGCTCTTACCGGTATACCCTTATAATACTGTTGGAAGCGATAATGTGTATATTCAAGCTTGTCAGACTCCTGTTTTTCAAGGGTCATTGCATCGTTCGCTGATAGTCCGAAAGCATCCTTATAGTAGGAAAAAACCTTAAGCGGATCGAGTTGCTTTTCCTGTTTAAATTTTACCCATTCGGTGGAGGTTCCGGACTGGGCAATCTGAGCCAGTTTAGCATTGTTGGTCTGTGCATTCAGTAGTGAAGCAATAAAAATGAATATAATGCAGGATACAATTCTTTTCATATGGTTATGGTTTTGTTTTAGTGTTGTTGATTTCCTTATTGAGTTTGCTTTTACGGATTCCGTATGTAAAATAAATTATAAAACCTATTGCCATCCAGATTATCAAACGCAACCATGTATCTAAGGGAAGTGATGCCATCTGGGCAAAACAAATCAATGCTCCAAGAATTGGAATCAATGGCACCAAAGGTGTTCTGAAAGGGCGTGGAAGATCGGGTCGTTTTTTCCTGAGAATGATAATACTTATACAAACAATAGCAAAAGCCAGCAATGTACCAATTGAAACTAGCTCTCCAAGTATACCTATTGGAAGCACTCCAGCAATTATCATGGCAACAAATCCTGTTACAATCGTACTGATGTATGGAGTTTTAAAACGTTTGTGTACTTTTGAAAATACCGGTGGGAGCAATCCGTCCTTTGACATCGAATAAAATATACGGGGCTGACCCATCAGCATAACAAGTATTACAGAGCTTAAGCCGGCAATAGCAGCTATTTTGATAATAGGTCGTAACCAGAACATGCTATCGCCCATTGCATTTACCCCAACTGCAACAGGATCGGGAACATTTAAAAAAGTATAACTTACTATACCGGTCAAAACTATTGCAACCAGAATATATAAGACAGTTGATATAGTCAATGATCCCAGAATGCCAATAGGCATATGTTTTTGCGGGTTCTTCGCTTCCTGCGCAGCAGTGGACACTGCATCAAATCCAATATATGCAAAGAATATTACTCCTGCCCCCCGCAAGATGCCACTCCATCCGAAATGCCCCCACTCACCTGTGTTCTCGGGAATAAATGGATGCCAGTTAGCGCTTTTAACGAACGCAAATCCAATTGCAATAAATAATACAATAACTGAAACTTTAACGATAACCATAATATTATTGAAATTTGCCGATTCTCTTATACCTATTACAAGTAAGGTAGTAAGTAACGCAACAATTGTCATTGCAGGGAGATTCATAATTGCGGTAGCATGTGGTAAGGTATCAACACTTATATGAAGACCTGATAATTGTTTTAAAAGATTCTCCGAAATAGGTTTCCATCCAATGTTTGGTACATCAACCAATACACTTCCTGCCGCAGCGCTAAGTTGTGCCGGAATATGAACGCCAAAGTCATTTAAGAAACTAACAACATAGCCTCCCCATCCAACAGAAACAGTAGATGCCGCAAATAAATATTCAAGAATAAGATCCCATCCGATTATCCATGCCAGGAATTCTCCCATTGTTGCATATGAATATGTGTAAGCACTCCCTGCAATTGGTATCATGGAAGCAAACTCAGCATAACACAAACCTGCGAAAGCACAGGCAATTCCGGAAATCACAAACGAAAGTACAATTGCAGGGCCGGCATACTGTGCAGCAGCCTGACCAGTGAGTACAAAAATCCCGGCACCGATTATAGCTCCGATTCCGAGTGTAGTTAAATTGGTTGCAGTAAGTGTTCTTTTAAGCCCTTGACCTTTATCAGTGGATTCTTCCATGAGCTTTGTCATGGACTTTGTAATAAATAATCGTTTCGCCATTGTTCAGAAAATTGATTAATTCGAATAATTTCCTCACAATATTAGGAAAATATCAACATGAAAAAAAATTTTGATTCTATATTTCTGATATTTAATATAAATTTGCTTTATATCAGTCGCTGAATTTATAAAAGTGAAACAATTCATTAAGGATTATTTTTCTTTCAACAAACGGGAACGCAATGGTATTTTTATACTGTTAATTATCCTGATAATTGTGATTGTAGTTCCATTTCTACTGCCTTATTTTATTCCAAAAGAAAAAACTGATTTCTCGCAATTTAAAAAAGAAATATCTGCTTTTGAAAAATCGCTGAAGGATAATAGCGATACCAATTATACAAAAGATTTCGATTTTAATCATATTGACAAGTCATCAGCTGAAACAATTTTACACCCTTTTCCTTTCAACCCCAATGATCTCCCTGAAGAAAAATGGAAAGAGCTTGGCTTTGATGACAAGCAAATTAAAATCATAAAAAACTTTGAATCCAAAGGCGGAAAGTTTTATAAAAAAGAGGATCTTAAAAAGATATATGGCATCAGTGCAAGTGAATATGAAGTTCTCGAGCCTTACATCCAGATTCCTGACGAAAACAAATCATACACAAAAAAAGAAAAACAAAATTATAAGAGTGATAAAAACACAACTGTAATTGAACTCAATTCCGCTGATACCACACAATTAAAAAAACTAAAAGGCATTGGCACTTGGTTCGCAAAAAAAATTATTGCTTACAGAACCAAACTTGGCGGCTTTTACAGGAAAGAACAATTGCTGGAAGTGAAAGGCATGGATAGTACGAAATATGCGGGTTTCAGCAATTATGTAAGCGTGAACAAATACCTGATCAAAACAATAAATATAAATACAGCCGCATTTGATGATCTGAAATCACATCCTTACATTGGCTATAATATAGCATTGTCGCTTACAAATCTAAGGCAGAAGCATGGAAAATTCAGCAGTGTAGCTGATATTAAACAATCTGTTTTGGTGACAGAAAAAATTTATGAAAAAATTTCACCTTATCTTTCAATTGACTGATAACATTATTTAACAAAAACCTTTCAAAGAAATTTTTACATTAGCAAAAAAATAAATATCGACTTATGGAAGAAACAATAAAACTACGCCACCCAAAAGGTCTATTTTTAGTATCGTTTGTAACATTATGGGAACGCTTCAGCTTTTACGGATTAAGTGCTTTCCTTATACTTTACATGACAAATAATGTTGACGATAAACTTGGAGGTTTACAACTTCAACAGGGAATGGCAAGCTTTATAGTAATGACCTTTATGGGCCTGTGTTATCTTTTATCGCTGCCTGGTGGCCGTATAGCTGACAGGTATATAGGTAAAAGACGTTCCATTGTGATAGGAGGAATACTTATTATGTTAGGGCTTTGTTCACTTGCCTTAGATCTTGGCGCCGTATCCTTATTTGGCGGACTTGCCCTGATATGCATTGGTAACGGGCTTTTCAAACCCTCTGCTTCGTCGATAATCGGCGACCTTTATGAACAAGGAGATAAACGTAAGGATTCCGCTTACACTATATTTTATATGGTATTCAATGGAGGAGCATTTGCAGCACCTATTATTTGCGGGTATGTAAATAACTGGGGATATAAATACGGATTTATGGTTATCGCTATTGGTATGGTGCTGGGAATGATCATATATTTGTTTACAGCGCAGAAATTTCTTGGTGATATAGGAAGAGAAACTATACACAAACAGAATATTCAGAATAATATCGAAAAGAATCCTTTAACCAAAGAAGAAAAGAACCGCATCACTGTTATACTTGTTTTGATTGTTTTTGTAATCTTTTTCTGGATGGGATTCACACAGGCAAGCAGTTCTTTTAATTTGTACACCAGGGATTTTGTCAATCGGAAGATCTTTAACTGGGAAATTCCCGTTGAATGGTTCCAGTCGGTAAATCCTTTCCTTATCCTGATTCTCGGTGCACCTGCTTCCGCATTATGGCTCTATCTGGCAAAAAAAGGCAAGGACCCTTCTATCCCCGTAAAAATGGGATTGGGTATGCTGGTGCTTGGAATAGGTTTTATGTTTATGGTGGCTGCTGTTATGCAAAGAGGTGGCGATAATACGAACCCTGCTGTTAAAGCAAGTTTGATTTTCCTTGTAATGACCTATTTATTCAATACCATTGGTGAATTATGTGTGTCACCCATCGGATTGTCAATGGTTTCGAAACTAGCCCCTCAAAGAATGACCACTTTTTTCATGGGCACATGGTTTCTGGGCATTTTTCTTGCTTATTTTGTTGGAGGATTCATGCAATCATTTATAGATAATTTCGGGGCATTATCGATCTTCCTAAGCATAGCTATTTTTGTTTCATTGCTTGGAATTGTAATATTATTGATTTCAAAGAAACTCGTAAGAATGATGCATGGTATTGTTTAATCAAAGTATGTTTTTTGTGCTGAAATGTTAAATTTAAATTTATGAAAAACATGTTTAAATATCTGATTTTATTTGCCTGCATTTTATTTGTTGGGAAACCGCTAACAGCGCAGACAGACAAAATTACCTGGTACAGTTTTGAAGATGCGGCAAAACTCAATGCACAGCTGCATAAAAAAGTATTCATTGATATATTTACCGAATGGTGCGGATGGTGCAAGGTTCTTGATAAAAGCACCTTCACCAATCCGGTAATTATAAAAATAATGAACGATAATTTTATTGCCGTGAAGCTTGATGCTGAGCGCAAGGATACTGTTTATTTCAATGGCTATGCATTTATCAACCCCAATCCAACCGGATATCGCTCACCGCACCAGCTCGCAAGTTCAATGCTCAAAGGACGCATGTCATATCCATCAATGGTTTATATGGACGACAGCATGCGGATTATTACTACAGTGCAGAGTTATTTAAAACCAACAGAGCTGGAACCGATATTGGAATACATTGCACAGGATAAATACCTCACCATGACTTACGATAGTTTTAAATTATCATACAAGGTTCTTTCTTCAGATGATATTGTTGAAAAAGCAGCGCCCCCGGTGATTCTGAACAAAGTGGTTTTTGATGCAGGACAATCGAAAATTAATACTTCTGCATACACACAACTTGATAGTGTTGTGAGTTCGTTAAAAAGTAATGAAGCCATGAAGATAGAAATAGGCGGATATACTGACAACGTAGGTGATGAATCTTCCAATAAAAAACTTTCCGAATCAAGAGCTAAAGCAGTATACGATTATTTTAAAAGCAAAGGCATTGATGAATCGCGCATGGTATATGCAGGTTACGGATCAAAAAATCCTGTTGCTGAAAACGCCACTGCCGATGGGCAAAAGAAAAACAGGAGAATTGAAATTAAGATTCTGAAAAAATAAATTGCAATATTATAAAGAAGACTTCGCTAATAAAGGTATTATCAATAACACTTGTATTCTTTAAATAAGTTAAAGAATTAATTTAGCAAAATACTTTTATGATAAGCAATATTAGCAAATACACTTCAGGCATTGCTTCGTTCTTAAAGATACGATTTATCATTATCACGATAATATTTTCGTTCGTATTTTCATTTTCAAAAAACCTTTTCCTTTCTTATAAAGATACCATTGATGTGGCAAATGAGCGCATAATGGGCATAATTATATTGCTGGCTGTTATATCTGAAGCAATAGGAATGTATTTAAAGCCCCCTTTCATGTCGAAGCGAGCGAAAGTTGAACTCCCACTCGGCATGTTCATTTTTCGACTGTTTACAAGTTTCTTTCTGCTGATGCTGGGCATGGGACTTGCATTTTGCGATATACTGGGAGAACCTTCAAATACAGCATTAGGAGCGGGATTCATAATAGGTGTTATATGGGCCTTTGTTTCATGGTTCATGATTGACATACGAAGAGAAAAAATAATTTCCGACAAACATAATTTTATTGAAATATTTGCAGATGTTCTTTTACTTATTTATAGCTGCGTAAGTATGACCTTTACCTGGGAATTTTTTATGAGCAGTGATTGGGGCAAATACATTCAGCACTTTGAACCCGATGGTGTAAAAATTTTTATGCAGTTAGTCGTATTCCTGATTTTTACCATAATGTATATTGCAGCCAATTTCATGCACTGGATGGAACGACTGCTTATCATCAGAACAAAAACGGACAAATTCTTAATCCTTCTTATTCTAATAATTACATACATCTTCGCAATAAAATAATTTTTGCAACAGATATATTTGCAAATAAAAAAGCGCCAAAAGGCGCTTTTTTATTTGGGTGGAAGGTGGGGCTATGAGATTCAACATTTTTCTTACTCATATCTAATTGTATTACTGATTATTACAAGATTGTCAAAAAGTCGAAAAGTGACGCAAGTGACGCAAAGATACAAATTATTTTAAATTCTTACTTTCCTTACGAAAATCCCTGTCAATTATATCAGATATTACCTTACTGAAATCCTTGGTATGCATAAGTATCAGTAGGTTTTTGAAGAAATTTCCATAAATATTATCTGAATATTTCTGCAACTCCTGTTTACTTATGGCTACTTTAAGAGGTTTGTAATATTCTACAAAAGGATAATCAGTGGCTTTTAGCTTGCTATTAAACTCAAGATTTATCAACCCCATTCCTTCTTTTGCTTTCATATGTATGTTCACCATTAATTCTCTGATATGAATTGCAAAAATGTAATTGTTATTTATTATTTGAGCTGTGACATCTCCAATAATTCTTTTCAATTCATCCTTTGTTTGAGGCAGGTCAGTTTCCTCTGTAAAGAGCGTATAAACCTCGATTCCAAGCACAGCACAGATCTTGTTCAAAAGTTCAACATTAACTGAGACTTTCCCTGCATAAATATCATATACAGCCTGCCTTGTCCTTCCAATCTTTTCACCCATATCCTTCACTGAAATATTTTTTACTTCAGCTATCTCTTTGATTTTCTGACCTATTTCCATGACAATAATAAAATGTTAATAATTACTTCAATTTATATTTTACTATTTGTAAATATTTATATTACATTTGTAACGAACATATTTTACATTTATTGTATTAATCATGCGTAATAATTTTACAAATATAAATAATTACTTTACATATAAGTATAAAATCAAGGAAAAAATTGAAAAACTCAGTTATTCTGACTATTTAATTGCTAAACGGACATTGCCCAAAATGCTTGGCATAAACACAAGGACCTTTGAAAAATATATGTACACAAAGCTCAGTGAAAAATATGAAATGCCTGTTGGACAAATAGCAATTCTTGCGAAATTTCTAAACTGTACAATGGAAGATCTATTGAATTATGCGCCAAAACAAATAACTATTAAGGGAATTTCTAAAGAAGAAAAAAACGATTTGGCCAAAAGCCTGGGACTGCAGAAATAAATAATTATGATGGGATCAACTACTATGATATCGTATTTTAAAAATGTTAGCGACAAACATCCTGTTGCCATTTCTTTTGGTGACTTTATTAATTCAATAAAGACAGGCACCGTCAATGACTATTCTCTGATTGATATAATAAATGATATCAGAATGGCCCCAAATAAAGAGACAAAGAATGAATTGAAAAAAAAATTGCCTGCTGTAACAATATCTGCATTATGCGATTATGGACATAAGAAGTCTGATATAATAAAATTCACAGGATTTATTCAGATAGATATTGATGATCTTCCAAATCCGGAAGAAACTAAAAATATTCTCAAAGAGGATGCGCACCTGTATGTTGCATTTACCAGCCCAGGAGGGAAAGGTCTAAAGTGTATTTTCTTTATGGGTGATCAGGAACACAAACAAATATTTGATGCATTAAAATCATATCTGAAAACAAAATATACAATTGAAATTGATAACCAGGTAAAAGATGAAAGTCGTTTATGCTACTATTCATATGACCCTGACGTTTTCATTAATGGCAATTACAGTTTGTTTATTAACTTTGACACTTCAGACAGTTCATTACAGTTTGACTGACCTATGACAAAAAAAAATGAGCCGACACGACAGCCAGCCCAAGAGTTTAAATTTTTACCCCACCGCACCTCGCCGATGGCGTTTTGGCTATCTCACATTGCACACATTTGCTTGTTGCCGCCTTCGGCGGCTGGGCTTCGCCCACCACAAGCAAAAGAGTGCAATCTTGCCAACCCGCATTATTATTAGATTTATTTCATATCGAATTAATTTAAAAATCTTTGAAAAGAGTAAAGAAAATAAATTATTGTTTAACTAAAAAATAAATCATTATGGATTCAATTGAATTTAAAAGAAAGTACTACCTAAAAAGAATCTATCAGAAAGATTCTGATACAGAATTTTATTGTAGAATTGTGGCTCATAAAAGGGAGGACGATAAGGAAGTTAAAGGAGTAGGTATCGAAACACGAATCAATATTTCAGAAGTTGGACAAAATATTGATGATTCCCAGTTCTATTTTAATCAAATTACTTGGGAAAATTATTTAAACCAAACAATTAAAATGCTTTTCAATGTTTTAATGTTTAGAATCCAACTTTCAGATTTGTATTCTATTGATGGTAATAAGAGTATTGCAAGTTTTTTTTATGAAGATCCATTTTATGAAGAATAAAATTCCTTATCTAATTTGGCTTTGCTATAATTAATTAACAAATTTTAGAAGAAAAACTAAATTAATAACTTTAAAAATAAATATATGAAAAAATTTATTGTTACTATGGACTGCCCAGGTTCTATTGAACCTAAACAAATAACTATTTCAGCTAATTCAAAAGAAGAAGCTAAATCTATTGCACAAAAACAATTTCCGAAATGTAAAATTACTAACGTTCAAGAATTATTACTGGGTTGAAATAAAACCATGAAAAAATTATTATCATTATTGCTATTTGCAGGAATAGTAGCATTTGTTGCCTGTGGCCCAAGTAAAGAGCAGCAGAAAAAGAAAGCATATCAGGATTCATTAAGAATAGATTCTCTTGTCAAAGATGGATTAAAAAAAGCTGAACAGAAAAGGAAAGATTCTATAAAAAAAGCAGATTCAATTGTCGAAGCAAATACTCCTAAGAAAAATGGAAAACCAATCTTGAAATTTAGCGTAATTAAATCCTTATTACTTGGAGCTGGGAAAGAAAGTGAAATAGAAAGAGTACTTGGGAAATGTGATAAGAAATATGAAGTCATTTCTGGTCGGCTTCCCAATATTTATTTATTTTGGAATACAGCTATAGATGATGTAGATAATTCTCTCCGGCATGTAAGAGTGATATGGGAATGTAATTCTAAATCTGGTTGTGAGGTAATAGACGTTTCTTCTTACAAGCCAGGTGAAGAAATTAAAGTAGGTCTTCAATACATTAAATCTCCAATGTAATCTCTTTTAATTTTATGTCATAATTTTTTTAGCATGAAAAGATTTACAATTATATTATTAATATTAATACTTGTATCCTCTCTTTCAATATCTCAATCTCTTTCCAAAGGATTCAAGTTATTGGAAAAAGGAGAAATATCAGAAGCAAAAACAATATTTGACAATCTATTAAAGTTAGACAGCAGCAATGCTCCTGCACTTTATGGACTTGCATCCTGTTACGGTAATTTAAATCTTTTTAAATCTTTTTATTTCAACAGAAAGGCGAATAAACTATATGATAATACTGATGACAAGACATTAAAGAAACTTGATGAATACTTTACTAAAGACCTTATTGCAAAACAGTTTTGTGATATTGACAGCAAACTTGTAAAATATGTTAAAGAAAAATACTCGCTTAACCTTGTTAATACATTTCTGACTAATTGTAGTGTTTCAAATTATACAAATGATATTATTTTACTTAGAGATAGCATAGAATTTTCTATTGCACAGAATACAAATACGGAATTAATTTATAATGATTATGTGAAAAATTTTCCGAACTCAAAATTTAAAAACAAGTGCATAAGCATAAGGGACAGCATAGCATTTAACAGTTGCAAAGGCATTAATACAATTGCTTCATACAATCAATATTTAAAAAATTATCCTGAATCGGATTATGCCGAAAGAGTAGCAAATTTAAGAAATGTTATAGCCTTTGCAGATGCCAAGAAAGAGAACACTATTAATGCATACAATAGCTTTATTGCAACATATCCTGATGCTGAACAAGTAAAAAGGGCAAATGAAAGTATTGCCTTTTTGAAAGCAAAAGAAATAAATACAATTGATACTCTAAATTATTTTATTACACTTTACCCAAATGCAGAACAGGTATCGATAGCAAAAGAAATAATAAAAAATTTAATTCAATGGAAAAAAAATGGTCTTTATGGAATTAGTATTTCTAATTTTGCTATTGATGGAACAGACATTTATGCACTAACAACAGACGGTAGATTATTTTTAAATACCAATAATGACTCTATCTGGGCTAATATTTATGATTTTTGCGTTATGTGTGAAGCTGTTTCGTTTGCACTAATTGGAAATAATATTATAATTGGTACTCATGGGCAAGGTGGATGGCTCTCAACTGATAAAGGTAAAAATTTTAATGTACCAGTGCAAATAGCAAGAGGTACAATTGCGCCAAATCAAGTTACACCGATAACTGCTTTTGGTGTTAATGGAAAAAATATTTATGCTATAGATATCATGGGAAATGTTTATATATCCAATGATGGCGGTGGAAATTGGTCTTTAATATGTACTTGGGATAAAAGCGGGTTACAATCATTCATTAATGGCTCAGGCTTTATATTCGTTGGGGAGAATATTTTTGTTTCTGGTGCGGGTGTGTCATTATCTAATAATAATGGGATAAGCTGGCATAATGTGGGGTTAGCAAATACTTTTGTTAGTGCATTAGCCTTGATTGGTACGAATATTTTTGCTGGAACAGAAGATGGTGTTTTTTTATCAACAAATAACGGTACAAACTGGATCCCTGTGAATGGTGGTTTACTTGACAAAAAAAATATTTCTTCAATAATAGCCAGTGGAACAAATATTTTTGCTGCAACTGATAACGGGGTGTACTTATCAAATGATGATGGGGCAAGCTGGAAAGAAGTAAATGATGGGTTATCAAATTTAAAAGTTAATTCTCTTACAATATGTGGAACAAACATATATTTAGGTACAGAAAGTGGTATTTGGATTCGCCCTTTATCAGCAATGGTAAGGAATTAAGTAAACTATTGTTTTTGGTATAATGCTAAATGAGAAAATGGAGCGGTCTTAGAAAATCATTTGTGACACTTCGCAATTCATTTGCATTTCTTCGCAGGTCATTTGAGTATCTTAGAAAGACTAAGAGCCTTCAGCAATCTTTCTCTCGAAGTTAACAGATCCTTCAGCTTTTGCACATTCTTTGAATAGCAGCCTTGTAAATCGGCTTTATCGCGATACCTGCATGCATATTCTGCTATTCTCTTTGA